>Ga0187827_10001565_pt1 | contig 33308 bp, 35 predicted proteins | sample ETNtaG_39_FD_167969 | JGI IMG/M metagenome (GOLD analysis project Ga0187827, IMG submission 167969) | Marine microbial and viral communities from oxygen minimum zone, Eastern Pacific Ocean - ETNP2014_SV_150_PacBio MetaG (Illumina Assembly) | ecosystem: Environmental > Aquatic > Marine > Hypoxic...
ACATACTGAATTCCATCTTCTGTAATATCAATCCCATGTACTGTATCAAATTTATCCTTCACCATATTTAAAAAAAAACCATACGCACATCCAATTTCTAGTAAATGTTTATGCCGATTTGGGTCGAGGAAGGACTGGAGAACTTTCATACGGAGTTTAAAACTTTTCTGCTGTACTTTTCTGTCTGCAAAATAATCACCATACTCATCACCGAAGAAATAGCTCTTCCTGTAAAGGTTGAATAATTCCTCGTCACTTAAGTGTATATCAGAAAACACATGTCCACATTCTTCACATTTTAAGATTCCCTCATACAGAACTTTACTTTGGGTACTATTACAAATAATACACTCATTCAACATTAGATAAATCTCAAAATCGATAGGGTTTTTTACTACTTTTGCCCAATTAAACTGCCATTCTCCAAAACACATCATGCTGCTTTCATTACAAGCTTTTTTCTTTAACGATAAAATCAGGGCGGTCTTTGGCCTGGAAATATATACGTCCTATATATTCCCCAAGACAACCGATCCCAATCAATTGAACTGCCCCTAAGAACAATATACTGACGGTAATCGTTGCCAATCCAGGTGGCAATAAATTACTTTCTGGATAAAAAATAGTTATCATCCCCATTACAAAATAATAAAAAGCATAAAATCCGCAAAAGCTTGCAACGATCACGCCAATCCATAGAAATACTTTTAGGGGCACAGTAGAAAAGGAAAAAATACCGTCATGCGCAAAACTGATGTAATTCCAGAGAGAAAATTTTGATTGCCCTCTCTTTCTTTGAGCAACCTCATATTCAACACCAATTTGTGAAAATCCAATCCATTTTACCATTCCACGCAAGAACTTGTTTTTTTCGGGAATCTGGATCAAGACATCAACTACTTTTCGATCTAAAAGTCGATAATCTGATTGCCCATAGGTAAGGCTCACATCTGAAATATAGCTGATAAGTTTGTAAAAAACCCTCGTAGGAAAAACACGCCAACTTCCAATATGTTTATTCACCTTTTTTGTAGTATAAACAACGTCATACCCCTTCTTCCATAATTCAACTAAATTAGGAATTAATTCCGGTGGGTGTTGTAAATCACCATCCAGTGTTATGACTGCGTTCCCGGAAACATTGGCCAATCCTGCCACAATTCCCCCCTGATGTCCAAAGTTTCTTGATAAACTCACGTATTTAATACGTGGGTCTTTTTCTCTTAATTTTTTAATTATTTCTAAAGAACGATCACTGCTTCCGTTTTCTACAAGAATAAATTCGAACTCCTCTTGTATACTCTCAAGAGCAACTACAACTCTCCTGTACAGTTCCATTAAATTATCAGCTTCATTATAAATCGGTGAAATAATCGATATCATTGTTAATACTCTGAATTATGACGCCCTTAACTGCATCAATTCGCTTAATCCTTTCTCTAATGAGTATATTGGTTCCCAGGAAAAGGCTTCTTTAATTAAACTCATATCTACCGTACAATCCAACACATCCTGCGGTCGCGGGGATGATTTTACCGTAACAGAATATTTATTACCAGAAAGCATACGAACCATTTCCGCAACTTCTATATTAGAATAACTACGACCGTAACCAACATTATAGGTGCCTGTTTCAATTGGATTTCGAGAGATTATCTTAAGGATTAGCAACTCAAAATCCTTTATATATAAATAATCTCTTTTAGGTGATGCATCATTCAGAACGATTGGAATACCTTTACGCACCGACTCCAGCAAGTCTGATATTAATCGTCCCGGAATTTGGCAATTTCCATAAATATAAAAACCGCGAAGGATTATGAGTGGAATCTGCAACATATCGCTCAGTTGCCGACATATTTCTTCACCAACAATCTTGCTACCCATATAAGGATTAAGACAGGCAATCGGATGCTTTTCATCTACAGGCAAATACTTTGGTTGACCATAAACATATGAACTCATAAAAACAAAAGAAGCTTTTGAATAATGTGATATCTTTAAAGCCGCTAACGTTGACTCAATGTTATTTTTGTAAGTAGAGAACGGGGCTTTCATACTTGCCTTTATTGAGGTACTAGCAGCAAAATGTAGAACCCAATCCAGTTTCTCAGGATAACCCTTATCCGCAAAACAAGAGCGAGCATATTTGTCCAAAGATATAACTTGATGCCCTGCACCTAATACTGCCCGTGTAACAGCGCTACCGATAAAACCACTTTGACCGGTAATTCCAATCTTCATTACTACTTTATAATCGCAACTTCAAGTAATAAGTGCAACTCTAAAGAGTTGACAAATGAGGTTAACTGTGTGTTAAAGGTGACCTCAAAAAACCCTGTTAACGGGTAGAGAGATATACTTATCAAATACAGGAATTATAATTGATTCAGTGGAGATGATAAAGTATAAAACGTGCTAACATACTTCCTGAACCAATCAATGGAACGTTTCAATCCTTCTTCAAAAGATACTTTAGGCTGCCATTTCAGTATTTGTACCGCTTGTGTATTATCTGCAAACATTCTAAGAATTTCTGTAGGCCTGTTTGGTAAAGCTCCAATACGAAGCTCTGATTTAGAACCACATAATTCATGGATTTTTTTTGCCAAATCGCATATGCGAATCTCCTGTTGCGAACCAATATTAATAACTTGCTCGGGTGGAGGTTCCATATCCGACAACATTAAGAAGCCATCAATAATATTATCAACATAATTAAATTCTCTCGTTTGTGTTCCTTCCGTTGTTTCAATAGGTATATTTCTCAAACTTTTAATAATTAATTCAGGAATAACTGCCCTTTCACTTTGATATGGTCCAAAAGTATTAAAAGGCCTGACACAAATAATCGGTTGCCGTGTTTGATGGCACTTCATACGGGCATACAACTCACCTGAATATTTGCCAATTGCATAAGGAGAAATCGGATTTGGAATAGAACTTTCTTGAAAAGGAACAGACTCCTGATACCCATAAACTTCAGAACTAGAAGTATATATGAATCTATCATATTCTGGAGCAAATTCTAACAAATTTGCTGTTGCAATGACATTAGACATTAAAGCTTCGCTAACATGTAAGAAACTATCCCCTACGTGATTGTAAGCTGCCAGATGAAAAATAATATCATACCTTTGTTTTTTAAATTGACGCAAAGAATCTACGTTACGCAAATCGGCCTCAATAACGGTAACATTGTCCCATACTGAACTTAACCGAACATTATCGATAATACTTTTATACTTTACAATAACCGAAACCTTCGCCCCCAAACTTACCAATCTTCTAGTTAGATGTGAACCAATGAACCCTGCCCCCCCCGAAACTAAAATATGTTTGTTTTTCACTTATCCTCCTTGGTAGTGTAAAAATCAGCAAATTTCCTTCTTACATATTTAAGTTCATCTTCTGTATTAAAGGTCATCTGCAATCCTGAGTGATAAAAAGTACCAAGTTTTTCCATTGCCATTAAAATTCTATAAAACGTAATTAATCCATCTCCATCTGGCATGTCAGTTATTCTTTGGGGAATTAATTCCAAAGCTGATTTATTAATGACCGCATACCCAATGTAATAGTTCAAAATAGGTTTTTCCTTAAAATATGTAACTTTACCCCTACTATCAAATTCGACCAGTCCAAATGGATTTTGAATGGGAGCAACGACGATGGTCGCTTCATTACCACTTTTCTCATGCATTTCAGACAACAACGATAACTTAATATCGGCAAAAGTATCGCCATAAGTAAGTATCACCTTATCCTCAAATAAGTCTTTAGCCTTATTCAATCTTTTGAGAATACCAGCGGGCTCTCCATCATCCGAAAACTTACAATTAAAAGGAAATTTAAATTCTTCAACCGCCTTCTCAATCAAGTTTCCTTTATACCCAATACAGAGAATAAAATCTTTAAATCCCTGGTTCATATAGTTATCAAACTTCATCTCAAGAATTGTTTTTTCACCTATTTTAATTAAAGTTTTAGGAATGCTTTCCGTCAAATTTCCTAAACGCTTCCCCTTGCCACCACACATTATGATAATTTTATTTTCACACATGGTTCTTCTCCATATTAGCCAGTAAAACAAGAGAAAAAACTCCTGAAAGAATAATTATTGATTGTTTAATACTACCAAGATATGCAAACCATTTCATCATTTTTTATACATCCAGGTATGGTCACAATAATTATCCCCTTTAACAATCTCGTGATTTCTAGAAAATTTCACTCCCGGGAGACATTCTTCAGTAACTGTATAATCAGATATACAATAAGCTGATGCAAATTCTGACAGCCCATATTCTTTCATCACTTCAAAGAATGGACATCTACTGAAACGAACTCTCAATACTTCAGAGTTGGATTCAATTACATCTATATAGCTACTCTTACTTGCACCATCCTTATAAAGCTCTCTGAACTTGTCAAACCTTTCCTGTGTACCAGGAGTTGTTGAAACCAGAATGATATTGTAGTGATTAATCATGTAATTAGCAAATCCCCTGATAGCAACCTCAAAAGCTTTTTCGTAATCAAAACTACTCTTTAAAGCGGACAAGAATGAAACGGTTATCAAATGACCCTGTTCCGCCTTGCGATACACCACGTCTTTATTGTGTTTATTTTCTGAACTCATAAAATTGTATGCTTAAACTTCCACTCCCCATTCACCTTTTCCCACAAATGAGGTAATCTCCAACTATCCACTACTTCCCAAAAATGATCTTCCGTTATATCAAGGTATTCTAAAAATTCTTTGAAGTATCTTTTTGGGAACTCCCCTTCGTACCTGCGCATTAAGGCTATCCCTTCCTCACGTGTTAAGTGTCCATCTCTGATTTCGTGAGCCGCATCTTCCACACACCTACCAAGTCCAAACTTAATGTACCGCATATAGTAATGAAACCCATCCATCTTATCATCAAGGCTGGCATACTTGGAAAATGTACCTTCTGTTCTTTCCGGGTTGGGTTTGAAACCAGTGTGCTCAACACAATAATAATAATTCTCCTGTGGAAACCATTTATGAAAATAACTATAGTAGTAAGTACGCGAAATACCACTACTCAACATATTCTCTCTTGGAGGCGGCTTGTAAAATGTCAGATCTGCATCATGCAGGTCCTTCTCGTCAATATAGTCCTTATTCTCATAACCATACTGCATTAACTCATCAAGTGTCGTTCCTTTTAAGTATCCTTTGATCCAATCCTCATCTCTAACCCTATCAGTATATGGTTTATCTACAGCCTCTGCATGGCCGGCATATTCAACTTCTCCATTTTCACCATAAAAAACAAGATTGATACCGAATTTCAGTGCCATATGTATAGGAAAAAACGCCTGTCCCAGTACAAACACATGAAACGCATCACCAAACTCTTCAAGACTCAAACGAGCCAGCTTACGATGTATAATTCCGTTAGGAGTACACTTGATATTGACAAATCCGGCATTACACAGGTTTCGGAAGTTTTCGATACCTATGTCGGTATATTTCAAAGGACTCCAGGTGATCAATAAGGGATTCATACCATATTTGTATTTCAACTGATGTGCAACAAACCCGGAGTCTTTTCCACCACTGCTGGGGACAATAACATCCCAGGAACCATCATTACGCCGGTGCTTGTCGAGAAGTGTAATCAATTCCTTTTCTCTTCCCTCCCAGTCAACAACATTGTTCTTATACTCCAGATTATTGCATGCCGAACATATTCCATCCTTGTCAAATGTGATCCTGGGCCTCTGGTTGGACATTACACATTTTTTACACCACTTTACTTGCTTTGGTAGATCAGGAACCCGCATTTCTAGATTGCCACGTTTAAATGTCATTTCCCACTCTTTCTATTCTATTTGGTAAAGAAATCCCTTAAAACCTTGAGCCCGGCTTCACCGCTCTTCTCAGGATGAAACTGGCTGGCAAAAACATTATCACTCAATATAGATGAACAAAACTCAAATCCTCTATATTCTGTAGTGGTATACACATCACAATCTTTGACAGGATTTACATAATAGGAGTGTACAAAATAGAAATACTCACCACTTGCAATACCCTCCAAGGAACTGGCAATTGCATTGTTTTCTATTGAACCTCTCTTTTCCACACTGTTCCAGCCAACGTGGGGAACACGCCTTATACCATCATGCCTTTCTAAACTTTCTACTTTTCCTTCAATAACCCCAAGACCAGAAGTATACCCAAACTCTTCACTTTCGCTGAAAAGCAGTTGCAGCCCGAGACATATCCCCATGAAGTGCTTACCTGATGATATGAATTCCGTAATCGGCACTGCAAGATCCATTGCATTTATATGTTTCATGGCCTCTGAGAATGAACCCACACCTGGTAGTATGGCACCATCAGCTGACATAATTTCCTTGTGGTCAGAGGTCACTCCACTCTCAAACCCTAACATATCCATGGCGTTCTTGATGCTGAACATATTGCTCATCCGGTAGTCAATGATCGCAATTTTAGGCAACTTTAACATTCTGCCTGCATGAAATATTGTGTTTCACCAACAATGCTTTTAAATCCCTAATAGTTGCAGCTTCAATGTTAGACATTACTCGATTACTTTTCAGGAATTCTATGTTGCCCTCATCATCATAACCTTCCAAATGCCTGTTGTTTGCTATGTACTCATGATGAAACAGGGAGGCAATAGCAATACCGCTAACAGGCACCTGGTTGGCCAATTCCAGAACATCGTTTATATGTCCCGCGCCTCCATGGATAACCACCGGAACCGAGACTTCATCACTCACTTGCTTTGCGAGATTAAGGTCGAATCCTTTACCTGTGCCTTCCTGATCAACAGAAACTATAAGGATCTCACCAGCACCAAGTTCTTCGGCTTGCTTTGCCCAGGAAACAATCTCTTTGCCAGTAGTATTTCTGCCATTATCTGTAAAAGCCATGTAATGCCCGTCCAGTTGGCGAATAGCCTCTATGGCCACTACAATTGTTGAGGCTCCAAACATTTTCGAAGCACTGCTAACCAGTTCTGGATCATTGATTGCCGCTGTATTAATAGAAACTTTGTCAGCACCAGCTCGTAGAATATTTGAAATGTCTTCCAGCGTTCTGATCCCTCCACCAACCGTAAGGGGAATGAAAATTTCCTTTGCCGTTCTGGAAACAATGTCATGCAGGCTGTTGCGACCATAAAGGCTGGCAACTACATCCTGGTAAAGCAACTCATCTGCTCCCTGCTCATAGTAATGTTTTGCAAACTTCTCCGGTTTACCCAGCACACGCAATCCTTCCATATGAACACCCTTTACAAGATTGGGGCCCTTGATATCCAGACGTGGGATAATGCGCAATGCTAAAGACATGATGAAAGTATCAGGTTATGGAACATTTTTTGTGTTCATCACCTGTTATAGACGATAAATGTTGAATAAAACTTTCAAGCATAGGTTTGTGCAGGAGAAACGATTCATTCAAAGTAGTAAGATCACATTTTCCAGAATCCAATATCTGTTGAATCGCTATATGGGTCAATTCACTCTGGTATGGAATTGAAAAGGGCTCTTCCTTAGTTACCCATCCTTTTTCTTTGTGAGCACTAACAACTTTTCCTTCTGACTGTTTTATAGTATAGCAGTGATTATCACTGGATATTTTCCATATTGATGGTTGTACCGATTCTTTATCATCGTTGAACACAAGTTCGTCTCCTCTTGATGTTGTTGCTACAAGTGTACCTCCAAACTCCATAAATCCACTCCTCTTTGAATCATAAGTCCTTTTGTCCAAACCTGAAGTTTCTATTGAAAGATTTGTATCACCTGTTAGAAAGACAAACAGTTCTAAGTGGTGTATAGCATTACTGGTCATTCCTCCAGCACCACCTTCAACTCTAATCCTAATTCTTCTCTCTCCGGCAAATTCTTTCTGTAGTTTTTTGAAGGCACTTCCCATACGCCAGGGAATGTTTACCCATGCCTTGACATGCTTTCGCTTCAAGAGACCAATGACCATTCTAAAGTCCTTGACTGACTGAAAAGCTACTTTCTCTAGAATTATATACCTCACCCTCACCTGACATAAGAGTTCTTCAACTACACTTCTCCGTATATCGGCATTTGTAGAAATGATCGCAACATCTACATCATTCTCTAATAAGCCTATTGATTCGTAATATGATATTGATTTAATAAGAATATTAGCCGGCATTTCCTGAAATCTTTCTTTCGCAACTTCAAGTGAAGCCTGATCAGGATCAATGACCGAAATATCAATCTCCCTGTCAATCCTGGCCAGACCCTGTAAATGACGAGAACCTACATTACCAGCACCAATGATTATTATGTGGGAATGATGTTTGTTCATGGTAAATTGTGATTTTTTTAATTGTCTAATAACTAAATCGCCGTCCAGCCACCATCCACCATAATGGTGGCTCCGGTAATGTATGAAGCTGCGTCTGAAGCTAGAAACAGGGCCACCGTGGCAATTTCACCTGGCTTACCCATGCGTTTTAATGGGGTCTTCTTGCTATAGTTTTTTACAAACACTGGGTCCTGTTTGCTACTCTTACCGGCAACGTGCCCCAGAAGACCTCCAGGGCAGAGTGTGTTTACTCTTATATTGTATTTTCCATAATATGACGCCATCGTTCGTGTTAAGTTTGTAATCCCTCCTTTAATGGCTGCATAGGTCATGCTTGCACCCATTTCAGTGCCTTCGTAAACAGTTAGATCCTGACCAACTATACCATAAGTAGAACCAAATTGTATGATAGATCCTCCATTCGCATTATTTATCATCACATCAGCGGCTCGTTTAGCCAGCCATGCATAAGAATTCATATGGACATCTACATTCTCTCTGTACGATTCTATCGTAATGTCATTAAATGAGCTTAGTCCCCAGTCCTCTGTCCGAGGATATGAGCAGTTCACAAAAACATCCATTTTTTCTATTTGATCAAAGATGGCATAAAAGTTTTTATCAATGTGTGTCAGATCAGAGCAATCAAGATGATAATAGGCAGCATCATAGCCTTCATGATTTAATTCTGATTCCAGCGATTTTCCTGACTTATCGTTTATACCCAATATCACAGTCTTAGCCCCTACCGAAGCAAAGGCTCTCGTCACTTCTGCGCCAATTAGTCCCAACCCCCCAACCACATAGGCAACTTTATTATCCAATCTAAATTTATCAATATAACTGGTCATCATTGTCCGTAGTTTATCTGATTACTCATAAAGAATTCAACCATTTTAAAGTCGAATTCTGTATCAATGTCAATCGATCTTTCTTCCGGCATAATATAAAGAGAGGTTTTTCTCGTAAAAAGAGTATCACTTTCCAACAAAACCTCTCGTTTCCAGATGTAGATAGAAGCATTCATGTCATATACTTTTGGTGAACCCTGACGACGTAAAGGAGGTTCATCCAGCTCCTTAACTTTCTTTATAATGCCGTCAGAGATTTCTATCATATTGAAATATGGGTTCTTTCTTGAGGGCGATGCACTAACCAGAATATCTGCATCTTCGTTAATAAAGAGATCATAGGCACTGGAGATATCTTCAACCAACCTAAGCGGTGAAGTAACGTCCATATCAACAAGTACATCGTATTCATGTCCATAATGCTTTTCCGACTCCAACAAAGCATGGCGTATCACCGGGAGTTTGAAAGCTTCATCTGTCGCCAGATTCTCCGGTCTTAGGAACCAAGCCTCTGCACCAAAACTTTTTGCAACTTCAGCAATCTCTTCTGAATCTGTTGACACGACAATATACTCAAAAAGACCGCACTGCTTCGCCTGCTCAATCGTATATGCCATCAATGGTTTACCCATCAAAAGACGCAGATTCTTGTTGGGCACTCCTTTTGACCCTCCCCGCATGCAGATGGTACAGAGTTTCTTTGTCAATTTTTCCAATTCCTAATTACACCAATGAGACTCATGAGTTCCTGCCCCTCCTGATAAGAACAAGCATTTGTAAAATCACCAGACAGCAAAGCACAATGTTCAGTGCGACACTCATCGTCCCTTGAAAAATCATCCCATGAATAGCATGATTCAGAACCATTTTCAAGAACAGTAGCCGTTGATGTAATAAGATCAGCCTGAATGCTGATACCCTCACCATCAATTATAATCTGACGAACAGGCTTGCGAGTAAAATAGTTCAGGCTGATTTGCAGTACAACACCATGTTCTGAACGGCCGGCGAGCATCAAAAAGTCATCAGTCTCTATGTCCAGATCAGATATTTTCTCATTTACAATGTATTCAGGTATAATTTTCCCGGCCAGCCATTGCACATAATCCAGTTCGTGACTCAGGTCCAGCAGCACCCCACCTCCGGAATCTTTCATGGCACTGGACGTTGTCCGGTAATCCCTTCCAGGTCTCCACTCTGGTAGATAGGATCCGCAAAACACGCTGATATTCCACAGGTTTCTCCGTTCGATTTTCTTCCTGATAAGCTGCATAAGAGGATGGAACCTCAGACTATATCCGACCCAGACAGAATTGTTCTGAACAATAAGATCATGGTATTTTCCAAAAAGCGGTTTTTCAACCAGGATTGTTTTGTCCTTAAAATTGTCTTCAAGAAAGCATAACTCTTCAAAATGCCTGAGTGTATTAGAGGCAATAACTATATAGTCGGGAGCTAGAGACTCTATCTCTTCCAACGATCTGATTGTCCGGTACAGCAAATTCTCCTGGCCACTTAACACGCTGACTTCACTAATCATCTCCATTGATTGCAGCACTTCTGAATGCCTTCTACCAATTGAGCCATACCCGATAACCAGGGCTTTTGTCATAATTTAAGTGAGAGTTTTAAGATATAGTCTTTCACGGGTACAATTCCTTCTCCTCAGCCTCTGAATAATCACCCCTCCGGCCTTTGGGTTGAATATCTTTTCCATAGGAACGTTGATATCGGCCCCATAATGCATCTCTGGTAGATATATTAAGCTTAACACTCAGATCATTTACAGATCGTGGAATACCTTCTTTGGTTCTCCGGGAAGACTAATGGTTCTCAACACATCCAGAATTTTCTCGGAAGCATGCCCATCACCAAATGGGTTCTTAACTTTACTGAGTTTTTCCTGATACTCTTTGGAATATACTTTATCAATAGCATTTAAAATCGATTCTTTTTCTGGCTCACAGTCGATTACGCTGTCAACCTTCAATCTGCCCTTTTGGCGATCACCTATGTTAATGATTCCAATCCTGAATGACGGCGCCTCAGATAATCCGCTTGACGAATTGCCCACAACAGCATCCACATACTGAAGTGCAGAATAATAATTCACCTGCCTCATAGAAGTGAATGCAATTGACCTTTCAGGGTATTCTGACACGAAACTATTAATCATTTCCATAATGACTCTCCCATCGGTATCAGCATTTGGTGCAGTAAAAATAATACGGGTATCATTCAGCCTTTTCAGCGCTGCAAGCAATTCTTCAAACTGCATTTCAGAAGAATTCTTCTCTAGTGTAACTGGGTGAAACGTCACCATAAGGTTTCTTGACCAGAAATTAAAGCCAAGTCTCTGCTCAAGCTCCTTCTTTTTCAGTAGATCGGTTTTAATAATAGCATCAATACCCGTCCCTCCTACATTAAAAACTCTGGAAGGATCTTCACCCAGCTGAATTACTCCCTTCCGATACTCCTCTGCCGCCGTAAAGTGCAGAAAAGCCATCTTGGTAATTGAATGCCGAATGGATTCATCGAAAGCACACTCAGTCGTTTCTCCACCACCAATATGTGCTATAGGTATGCACGCTACCAACGCAGCAAATGCCGCTGCAAATACCTCATACCGGTCACCAAGAATCACTGCAACATCAGGTTTAAGGTCTGCAAACACATCTGCAAATGCTATCATACCCAATCCTGTTGATTTTGCAATTGCCGATGGTGTATCCGCTGAAAGAATCATTTCCACCTTTTTGTTTATTTTAAAGCCGTCTTCTTCGATCTCCTTGTATGTTAGACCAAATTCTGGAGATAGGTGTGTACCCGTTGCAATTATCTGCAATTGAAGATCGTTAGCCCCCTGAACACCTTTCATTAACCAGTAAAGGAGACCATATTCTGCCCGGGAACCAGTTATAACACAGATTTTCCGTTTCATAACTCTATAAGATCATCCTCTTCATAATCTTTGTTTGCAGCAGTTCCGATAACTTCATTCCAGCTCTTGGGTGAAATCCCAATACCGGGTCGTTTGACCAGCAAATTTTTCTCACTAAAAATTTCACCTTTCTTAATGCTTCCAGCAGCAACAATTGATTTACGGGCAACAGAGATATTCTTTTGCTCGCTGGGACTGGGACGCTTGATGCCATCGCCCAGTGACTTCTCGATATTTCGAATGGCATGTACCATAGCCTTCAGTTCTTTCGGTTGAAGACTCGAACGATGGTCTGGACCTTGCATTGCACGATCTAAAGTAATGTGCTTCTCGATGACGGTAGCACCCAAGGCCACAGCGGCAATAGGTACCTCAATTCCCAGCGTATGGTCAGAATAACCTACCTGTACACCTAACTCATCCCTCATTGTCACCATAGCCTTTAGATTTACATCCTCGTATGGTGTAGGATATTCAGTGTTGCAATGCAGGACAGTAATTTTAGTTTTTTCCGTCCCAGAGGTAATTAATATTTGAATAGCATCCCTGACTTCAGATAATTCCGACATTCCAGTAGACATAATCACTTTCTTATTTAACCGCCCAATTTCACGCAAATAAGGCAAATTATTTATTTCTCCTGATGGTATTTTAAAACAATCAAGGCCAAGTTTATTTAAAAAATCAATAGAAACAATATCGAATGGTGTAGATAGAAATTTTATATCTTTTTTCTCGGCGTATAATTTTAAAGTTCTTGTATCTTCAAAAGACAAATTCAATTTATTGCACATTTCGAGTAATGTTTCACGGGATTCTGTTGAGGACAACTGATAATCTGCCTTTGGCGCATATCTTGAGGTAACAAGATTAGGTATAGACGTTTGTAATTTAACAATATCAGCACCAGACTCAGAAGCGACATTGATCAGTTCAAATGCCAAATCTATTTTGCCATTATGATTTACACCTATTTCAGCGATTATCAGAACTTTATTTTCCATAATATCTTATGAACTTTCAAGTGACATTATTGGATTATTTGTGAAGATTGAAGAAGTGCTTTTTGAGTTCTTGCCGGCATTACAATTTCTCCTTTCTTGATTTTTCCAAACACACTCACATTGGATGATACTTTTGAACCATCCTCAACAATAGAGCGCTGTGCAATGACAGAATTCGATCCTATATAGCATCCAATTCCCACCCTTGACCATCCGGCCAGAACAGTATTCGTGCCAATATACGAATATTCTCCGACAGTCACATCATGTCCTATGACCGCTCCAATAGTTACAACTGTGTAACTTCCAACGGTAGCGTCACATGATATTAAAGCATATGGGTATATAATGACCCCCAACCCCACATCAGAATACTCTGATATTAGAGCAGTTGGATGTATTACGGATCGAAAGGTGGCATTTTTAGTTTTTAAAACATTAATTGCCTTTTGCTTTTTATTAGAATCGTTTATAGCAATAACAAACACATCATGAGGTTCAGGATTGTACGTATCTTCTCTGCCTAGTATAGGTAGATCAATTTTGCTATTATGTAATGCAGACTTATTGGGATCTAAGAATCCCTTTACATTTTCCTTCTCACCAAGGTCAGAAAGCCATTGATATACCTCTCTACCTAATCCCGAAGCACCAACGATTACAATATTACGCATTTTATAAAAGTAATGGTAATGTCTTTTCTAAAGTATTCGTATACATTATTCACAATGTATATCCTAGGGATTGCTTCAACAGATCTGAAAATAAGTATATTTTCTGGCATAGGATTTAAACCTTGTTAAAGCGCGGACCCGGCAATGGATGGAAAAACGGTAACAGCTTCAGGAGCCATGGTTTGATGTAATTCACTTTCTCCGTTTGTAAAGTACTCTTTCAATAGTTCCATTCTGTGAAAATATCTTTGATACATCTTGGCAGACCGTTCATCATTATTGATTAACTCAATACACTTTTGAAAATCTTGTTCCGATTTTTCTTTCTCACCCATTTTCTGGTATACGGTTGCCCGACAATAAAATCCAACTACATGGAAAGGGTATCGTTTGAGCACATGCGTATTTAAAGACCTTATAGCTCGTTCATACCGCCCTTTCCGAACATTACTGCTGTTAAAGAAATTCCAATAGATATTGAGATCGTATACCAATTGAGCCAGTTCCTCTTTTCCTATTTCTTTGGTATCGAAGTCCCTCAAAGGCAGTCTATTCATATCCCAATCGAATGTCTCCTGGTCTATAACTTCGTCATCGATGAACTGTCGGTAGATTTCGGTCCCAGGGAGAGGCAATGCAGTGAAAACCAACACCCAATCAACATCAATGGTAGCTATAAAATCAATGGTTTCCTGCATAAGATCTTTGGTTTCTCCAGGAAAACCTAGAATAAAATTGACTTCAATGGGTAGGTCTGTAGTACGCATGTATTTCAATAACCTTCGCGCCTTCTTGAGATTCACATATTTTTTAATTATATTATTTTGTGTATATTGCGAACCCGACTCAATTGCCACCCTTAAATATTCGACGTTCATGCGAGTAATCGCATCAATAACCTCTTCGTTTATGACCATCACATTTAATGCATTTGGAATCAAGAATTTGGTATTGTCCACAATACCAATCTGTTCCAACTCCTTTTCCAATTCTAAGAATTTTTTAGGTTTTGCTGCAAAAAGGTCATCGTAAATAGTGATGGTTTTGAACCCGAGGCTTTTGATATGTTTAAGCTCTTCAACAATAAACTCATTACTTTTTTCCCGAACACTCCTGCCATGAACAACGCTTGTCGCACAAAATGTACACTTAAAGGGGCACCCACGGCTCCACATAGTGCTCATGCTACCTTCGTCCAATCGATTTGACGTCAAAAGATAAAAATTAAGATCAAGAAGTTTATAGGCAGGAAGGCCAATCTCATCCAAATTCTCTAACATCACAGCCGTTTCAGGGCAGTCACTATAATTAGAGGCTTTTTCTCGATCGTAAACCCCCTGGATCCCTGTATTCACTTTACCATTAGACGCTTGATATTCCAGTAGAAATTGTACCAATGGAATTTCTGCTTCTCCCCTAAACACCAAATCAATATAGGGACTTTCTAACACTTCTTGATAATAAGCCGAAGTATGATTTCCACCACCGATCAGGAGTGCATTTGGCCACTTTTCCCTAGCCAACCTCACCAGTTCTAATGAACTGTAGTAAGAAGTTGAATAAAGGATGGAAATTCCTACGATATCAGGTTCCATGGAAACAGACTCTATTTCAGATTTATAAAATTTGTCTAAACTGAGATCAGGATTTCTATGATTTTCATTGTTTCTAAATACTTTATGTAAATCAGCCGCAACATCTAACAATTCTATACAAATATCATCAACATTCTTTTCAATATATGCTGCAAGATCAAGAATACCAATAGGAACACTAAAATCTGGTAATCTAGATGTATCCCCTTCATTTAGAAAAACTTTTTGCTCCTTAAAAGGCATAGGGCTTGGGTTAATAAATAGAAAATTGGTTTTACTAATTATAAATCTTTCTTTCTTTGGGTTCATATTAAAAATCTTATAGTGAGACATGTAGTCTACTGAACAACAGTCACCCTGCAAAACAATTCTTTTATAGAAAGACTCTTTTAATCTAACCGAGTTTGTAAACAAAAAAAAGTCCCAGCAGCAAATCAGGAGTATGGAGACATTAATACAACCCGACCAAGGTGTCCTGGATAAGTCATATAGTACATTCTATCCAAACTTTCGATTAATTTGCCACTATAATACTTAGTAAATTGCTTTGCAACATAGGAGTCACATGAAATGCTCTCAATGTTTTCCAGAGGAGCTCCCAGGTTCAAGTTTTCTTCCATCTGAATAAAATCTACCAAATTCTGTTCAATGGATTCTAAGGCATTCACAACGATTTTATGTTCCGTATGTAACTCTTCGATAAATATTTTTCGTATTAATTGATTAAATTCATAGCGATATTTTCCCTGATTCCCATATAAGAGTTCTAGAATGTAAAAAATATTAAGTCTTTTTTGTTCTTTCTCTTTATAATCGTACAAATTTTCATGAATTGGGAATTGTTCAGTAAATAATAATTCTTCTTGTGCCGCTTGATCTAGGCTCATTAACAATTCTCTCAAAACTCCATCTTCCGAATGAATCTCTGCGATGAGATTATCAATAAACCTAATAAAACTATCTTTCTGCTTGAGGCTCAGATACAAAACCATTACAGGTTTATAAATTTTGTAGGTAACAAACAGGCATATGAAGAAATGTAATTGACGAATATAATAATAATCTTCCAACTCAAATGTATTGGTAGAAATAACAATTTCTTCATATTCGCACGAGCTAATTTTATCAAACTTTCCATTATGCTCAGGCAACATCCGCCATGCGGTTTGGAACCCGTATTTATCTTTACTTTCTTTAGTTGCTATTTCTGCACCAGGCAATAATGCTAACGGATAAAATCTAATTTCGACGTTACTGATATCCATTTCCTCAAACAGAGCTGCTATACCATTCAAAAAGCTTTCTCTCGTTTCTCCCGGAAGCGGATAAATTAATTCTATCATTGATTCAATATTATTCTTTTTCAATAGCTTCTCAATCCTTTGTAAGGTCTGCAGGTCAATGTTAGAACGCTTAACATTTTTGAGAACGGTAGTGTCCATCGTTTGCCTGGCCAGGCTAACTGTGATAAAATCTCTCAATTCAGAGGCAATTTCAACCACCCGTTCATTTGAATTCTTTGCAAAGTATAAGTAGATCTTATCAGGCCATCCACAAGTATCACTTATTTTTCGAATATGCTGCGCTATTTCCAAATCTCTCTTGATTATTCCAAAATTCCCATCACTCATGATTAGCCATTTATTTTGCCTGTTTTGGGATCTTTCGGCAATATAGTCAACTTCAGCTTTGACGCGTTCTACAGAGAATTGACGGAGCTTATTCACCGAAGCCCCCCCCCAACAACAAAATGTGCAAGCATAAGGGCACCCCCTCACCGTCTCAATCATTGGTGATAATTCATCATTATCAAAAAATTTATCCATGGTTCCATTTAAATAGGGGGACGGAATTTGATCTAAAGTGTTTTGATGCTGGTCTGCATGCGCTAACAACCGAGTTCCCTCGGAAAAGGTTGCACCTTCATGGAAAAAAATATCTTGGCACATATCCGGTTTCATCAAGTTGACATCATATCCATGCTTTATACCTTGTTTCGCAATTTCAAGAAACTTCCATTCTCCTTCACCCTCAACATAAAAATCAAGAAACGGGTGTGTCCCAAAATAATTCGATAACCATTCCGTGTCAGATCTGGCGAAGCTTGGTCCCCCTAAGACAGTGATTGTACTTGCCGAAATATCTTTGGCGTATCGAATCATTTGCCTATTTATATTCCTATGCCATACATAGTTGGCTAACGCTAAAATTCGGGGAGGCGCATGTTCGATGGCATGCTCGAGCTCCTTAGGATTAATATAAAGTTCAATTTCAAACTGACCTGGAAGGAACTGCTTCAAAGTTTCGGCAACATAGCCAATGTTTAATGGAAACGATACACCGGCACCTGGGTATAAAAGATTACCTAGATAAATACGATCTTTGGGCATATTAAAATCTTTAAATAAAACATTAATGGCGATTAAGGAAATGCATTTTGATTATTCTGCAAAACAATATTACAAACTCACCTTCCGAGATAACTGGTAAATCAAGTCATACCCATCCCAAACCAACGAAAACTCAAGCGTTCTACCGATCGGCACAATTCGATCAATGCCAGTCGGACGGCACTGCTCAATAAATTGCCGCATAACATCAAGATCCATCCCATAATACACAAGTGTCTGAAACTTACGGTTAATCAGAACAGCTATCTCATTTAATGTATCTGCGGTATATTCATAAAAATAACCACACATAGATCTAGCATCCTCAAGTCCATCAATCAGATGCTCTAACTGAACTCTGACAATTAAATTATCCTCCATTTTCTGTACATGACAGGCACTGGAATTTGCCGCAAAACGGTAAGCATCTACAAGCTTATTAACGCTTGAGACCGGCTGAAGTTTATATTTCTCAGCAACAATCAAATGGAGATTATGCCAAAAAAGTTTTTTCGCCTTCTCAACATTCCTTGCCGAACCAACCCAAACCACCATATGAGGAGATGTACAGGCATTCTGGTCAAATAGATATGTATCGTTATAAAAATCTCTAGCAATTTGAGCTGGATCATCTTTACCTGGATATACATCAGCATTAATTACACAAAGTGAATATCGGTCAGCAAAAGTAAGATCGAACGAACGCGGGGGGAGCGGGGAACGACGAATATTATTGATCGTCTGATCGCCTCCCCATATAACTCGCACATCGCAATGTTCTGAAAAGAAATCAGTGATTGCATCATTCTTCTCGTAACGAACCAAAACAATATGATTAAGTAGTTGCCTGAACTTCTCTTGCCCAAGGAGTGCTCGAATAGTAGAACAAATAATCTGAATTTGTGGGAAATCGCGACTCGGAACTCTGACGATATTGACATTACCTGCAAGTAAACCAACTACCAGAGAATAGGCAAAATTCATCGGCACATTGGATGGGGCGACATGAAACACAATACCGCGCCCTAAGCGCAGCTCATGATCAGAATAGCTCGCCTTCATTGCTCGAAGCGCTCCTGCGCGACACCAGAAGGCAAAAGAAACAACATCAGGGAAATTCCGAGCTTGCTCATCCCGCATAAGACATGCAGACAAAGCATCCAAAAACGCAGTCACCTCATCACAAAACGGAGTATATCCCTTAGCACCAAATATGCTTTGGAAGTCCGGGTTGTCTGGAACACAATATTCAACCTCAGAAAGATCTTGTACCATACGTATCACTACACCCCCTGACTTCAGCGTTTTCAAGTCGGCCAAGAATTTTGAAATACTTACCCAACCTCCCACAGGGACAGTCATCCTCCCCGAGAATAATCCCGACATCCTCGGTCAATAGAGCATGACCCGGATAACTACCAGGCAAAAGAGATACGACTTCAATGATTCCCTTTTCTCCGAATGCAACTGGAGAAAAGTCAAAAGGACGCCTCGTCAACACATCAGAAAAAATAGAAGCATGCAGATGTCCCTGCTCGCACTCCATATAGATCGAGCCTACCTGTTCAACCAGTCCATAATAGTCATGGATCTGGTTTATACCGCAGACTTCCCTCAAACATTGTTTGAAATCTACAGACGAAACAGACTCCCTTTCAAGCTTCTTCCATCCCCCTCCGTGAATCAATATGGAACTACCAAGATCATAGTGCAGCCCTCGTCTAGCCAACTCCTTGTAAAAATATTTCCAGATCATATACGTGAAGCCAAAAAGTAATATCTTTTTACCCTTGTGTTTTTCCAGAAAAATATCAATTACAGTGCAATCCAGTTCCATATTGTCATCAAGTGCATACGCTTTATCTGCAGCAAATATAGAAAAACCTAAAATGCCAGCACCACGGGCAGAAAACATTTTTCTGTTTCCCACTATAGACTGTGAATCAAGTATTAGCATTGGCAAGCGTTGTGTACCTATGTACGAGGAAACGATCTTAGTAAGAACCTTCAGTTGGTTAGCAGATGTTTCCCGATCCAGATAAATCTTGGAGACCGCCTGCCCAGAGGTGCCACTTGATGTCATGGTCTTTACAACCTCATGGCTCTGGACACTTAATAGATCAATCTCCTTAAAAAGTCGTACCGGCAAAAAAGGGATATCTGTCCAACTTGCAACATTTTGGACATCAAATCCGATAGCATTAAGGATATTACGGTAATATTCACAGGTTTGATAATGATGAGACGTCAAAACTGACAGACCTGTGGTCAATAGAGTATTCTTTTCTGTCTTGTCTGTTGAGTACGGGTCTTTAGAAAGCAACTCCATAAGATCAATCATCATACTTACCGATTTATCAGATCCGCATATAATGTCTTACCAGATAAGCTTCTTGGGATTTCAGAAATGACTTTCACAGAAAAAGCTGATGAATGGATTCCGGTCCGGGAAGTAATCAACTGAAGCACCTCCTTTTCTCTCCGGGGCTCGGTCACATAGACCAACATGCTATCATCAATTCCACAGCAAGCGCAATCAGGAAGCAATTCTTTAATCATTTGTTCCGTTTCATCCAAATTGACACGATTACCAAATATTTTTATAAACCGTTTTTTTCTGCCAACAATATAATAGAATCCATCTTGATCACGCCGCGCTATATCTCCAGTATATAGCACTCCCCCGAACTCGTCTCCTTTAGCTAAATCTTCCCGACTTTCAGCATATCCTAGCGTAACGTTTTCTCCCCGATATACCAGTTCTCCTTCCATATCGTATCCGTCAATAACCTTAGCATTTCCATCAACCAGGGAAAACTCTCCCCCCTGAATCGAAACCCCTATGCTACCGCATTTTGACAGCGCATATCCAGGGTGAAGATAGCTCATACGCGCTGTAGCCTCAGTCTGACCATACATGACAAAAAATCGAATGTCTCTGCTGGCAGCATGTTCAGCAAACTCACGAGATAGCTCAACAGATAGTTTACCTCCAGCCTGAGTAACTGTTTTAAGCGAGGGAAATTCCATCTGTAAAAAATGCATCTTTTTAAGCATTTCAAAGGTATATGGAACCCCTCCGAACGTTGTGGCTTCCTGCTCCCGAAAGAGATCCCAAAAACCCTCTTCAACCATGGACCGAACAGTAAAAAGCACGGTTGCTCCAGCCAACAAATGGCTATTGATGATGGAAAAACCAAATGCATGGTCCATTGGAAGAGTGGTTATAGGCCTATCGTCCAAACCTATATCAAGATAGTCAATTATTGCTTCACCGTTGGACATTAGATTTCTATAACTCTGTCTGACCATCCTGGCACTCCCAGTAGTCCCTGAGGTTGACATAATAAGTGCAAGGTCTTCATGAACTGCACATTGAAGAGTAAAATCAGTCTTCAATAGGTGGTATCCGCAGATATGCAGCTGCGACGAATAATCAGGGAAATCTTTCCTGTAGCGGTCAGGCAGATACAAGTATTCTGGCTTGTAGGTGTGTATTAGATTCCACAAAAACTGGTGATCTATGGAAGCGTCAAGCAAAAGGGGAACAATGCGATTATTCAAAGAAGTAACACACCCGACTAAACTACCAAGCGTATTTTCGCACAAAACAAAAACTAAGGATCGAGGCTTCATGACATCGCCCATAATCCTTGTAAAATCTAGCAGCTCTCTATATGTCAAACTATCGCCGTTATCAGCAATAGCAGCATAGCAGTCTTTATGCTTTATAAAATCCTGATAAAATGACATTGGTCAACGAACAAAATGTTTCAAAATCTTCTGTGCTATCTGAGATGATGTCAATCCATATTCTTCAAGCATATACTTGTAATCTCCAGCTTTTAGAAAACAATCAGGCAGGCCAATAATAACTTGTGGCGGAGCATTATTAAATACCGTCTTGTATTCTGCAATAGCGCTACCTAGCCCCCCAATAACGCTGTGCTCCTCTACTGTTACAATCAACTTCGAAGATCTTATGGCTGTATCTATAACCGCGGTATCCAAAGGCTTAATAGTGTGCATATTTACAACTGCTGCAGAGATGGAGTGATCGTTGAGAATTTTCGCTGCTTCCAGTGATTCATAGACCATACTCCCATTAGCAAATATTGTTATATCATGACCTTCTGTAATGGCTATCGCTTTTCCTATCTCAAAGTTATAATCCTCCTTATAAACAACCGGATTGTTCATTGCACCTGTAAGCCGTATATACATCGGCCCATCAAATTCAGCCGCTGCATAAACAGTTTTCACAACTTCAGCACAATCGGCCGGGGATACAACTGTAAGGTTAGGAATGGAACGCATAACGGCAACATCTTCAATGCCATAATGGGAATTACCAAGGAAAGTCATTGAAATACCGCTCCCGATAGCAACCGCCTTAACATTCAGATTCATGTAACCTAGATTCATTCGGATATGCTCACTACTTCTCATAGAAATGAACGGGGCAAAGGATGTCGCAAAGACAACGAAATCATCTTTTGCAAGTCCGGCAGCTATCCCTATCATATTCTGCTCTGCAATACCTACATTCAGAAATTTTTCAGGATATTTTTTTTTGAAACGTCCGAGCCCGGAAGAGTTCCCCAAATCTGCAGAAAGCACCATTAAATTATGTTTTGTTGCAGCGAGATTCAGAATAGCTTGACCAAAAACGGCCCTGGATCCCATCCTTGACCATTGCCTGCAGTTAGCAGAGTTAATTTCTAACATTGATTAATTAATTTCCAAGTTCCTGAAGAGCTTGCTCATAATTTAATTTCGTCAGACGATTGTGATGCCATTCATTATTATTTTCCATAAAAGAAACACCCTTACCTTTAATCGTATGAGCGATTAAAACTTTGGGTTTATTTTCAATATTATACTCACAAAATGCATGATACAGATCAGAAACATTATGTCCGTCAACAGAACATACATTCCAGCCGAAACTCTTCCATTTCTCAGCAAAATCACCACAATCCATAATGTTTTCTCTCTTACCATCACTTTGATAAAGGTTGTTATCAACGATTGCAATAAGGTTATCCAGTTTATAATGAGATGCAGACATAACAGCCTCCCATACTGAACCCTCATTACATTCACCATCTCCTAGAAGAACATAAACTTTGTGTTTTTTATTTCTTAATTTTGCTGCTAGCGCAAGCCCTATCCCCATAGACAATCCCTGACCAAGACTACCATTGGAGGATTCGATTCCCAAATCGATATTCATGACAGGATGCGCTACTAAATCGCTTCCATTAGCCTGGAAAGAAGCAAAGATAACTTCAGATATAATACCCGAAACCAACAATGCACTATAGTACCCCAAGACACCGTGACCTTTACTTAAAATAAACCTATCCCTATCCGCCCATGCAGTATTTTTTATATCATAATTAAGAATAGCACCATATAGTGTTGCCATAATATCAACAATTGAGAGGCCGGATCCTAAATGCACACTCTGATTACAAGAATGAGATACATCAAGAATCCTTCGCCTCATCAAGTGGGCTATTTTCTGTATTTTATGTACATCCATATTAAAATAAACCCCTTATATTGTAATTCCGCCATCTACACGCAATACCTGGCCCGTAATAAAGCTTGATAATTCACTTGCAAGGAACAGTGCGACATTGGCTACCTCAACCGGTTCACAAGGTCGTTTTAACGCAGAACATTCTATGAGTTTGTTTCGAGCTTTTTCATCCATTTGGTCATACATGTCTGTCCTTGTTATACTGGGTGCGATTGCATTTACGCGCATATTAAACTTACCAAGTTCAGTCGCAATGACTTTAGTAGCAAAAATTAATGCTGCTTTACTAGAGCCATAACTCATTGTACCGGACTCGCCTATCAAACCAGATATAGAAGCAATATTGACTATAGAGCCTGCTTTAAAACGAGACATATAACGAGATATCCCTTGCATAAATAGAATTTGCGAAAAATAATTTATCTCAAATACATTTTTCAGCTCATGCAACGGAGTCATCTGAAATAACGAACCAGATGCTACTCCTGCATTATTAACCAGGATATCAATCCGCTTTTTAGAAGAGATTATTGTCTTTATTCCAGCATCGACCTGCTCCCTCTCGAGAAAATCAAAATACACCGGGGTAATTGAAACACCTGTCCTTTGTGCTAATATCCTTATGGCCTCAGGAAAAGCTTCAGCCTCTTTTCTCACACACGCAAAAATATCAGCACCATTATTCGCAAAAGTCTCCAATATCGCCTTACCTATACCGCGATTACAACCCGTTATAATGGCTGTTTTATTTTTCAACAACATAATACGGACCTCTAAACATAATCATTATCAGAAAATACATCTTTCGCATCAAGGGGTTCAGACATTGACATTTCATCCATCAAATATTTTCTTACAAACTCACGATCCTCCCCTGCCAGACACAACTCACTATGCTCTTTAAAGTACTTTATGCTATACCCATAATTAACAATATCTTTCAGGGACTGCTCATATATATTACCAATCTTTATATGTAGAAATGAGCAGACCAAAACATCACCATTCGGTGTGATAAACAGCTTGCTTATCGTTTGACAACCAAGAACCCTCTCCTTATTCTTATCAAATGGATCCCAGAGATCTCTTGCAAGATTTCCATATTTTTTCCTCAAATATAAAAGCCGTTGCCTACCACTCTCATCAATCATTACATCAAGTTTTCCCTGCCAATTTCCAGTTGGCATAGCTATATTGATAAATGTCGTATATCCATGATCCTTTGAATAGCGCAATAAACTCTCCAAATCTTCAGAAAAAACATTATACTGACCTACCGTAACATTCATAAATGGCGCCATGCCCGCCTTTTTCACATGATCTAATGCCTGCATAGCTTTTTTATATGCCCCTGACTTACCGCGAAAATCGTCGTGAACCTTCTCATTAAAACTGTCAAGACTAATTGAAACCCTGTCAATACCCGCTTCAGATAAGCGCTGTGCGGTTTTTTCATTCAACAAATAACCATTAGAAGTAAGAAACAAATAGAATCTTTCTGGCTTAATAGCCTTAATAATATCAAATAGGTTATCACCCTCAAGTAACAGCTCGCCACCGTGCAAATTAAATTCATAGATACCCAAGCTATGCGCTTGATCCGCAAGCGAAGAAATATCTTCTAAAATCATTTCATGTGAAGAAGGCGCGCCCATAGGAGCTCTGGTAGAGCAATGTTTACACTTAAAATTACATCTGTTACTATAAACCAGTTCAAGGGTTCTCAGGTTTGTTCCAATCTTCCACCCGTTATCGAGAACTTTTTTTCGAAAAACCCTAAATTTCTCAGCCAACAGCGGTTTACCTAGCATACTAACAATGACACTCTTATTTCTTTGGAAGATATTGTTCTAAAATATCAGGAATCGTAATTAACATATCAGCCTCACAAGCAACCTCACCAGCCGTATAAGCAACCCCTTTTCCTTTTGCTATCCCACGATTCCATGAAAGAACCGTTGTTTCTATTACTAATTTTTCTCCAGGCAAAACTTCTTTTCTGAAGCGTATCGTATGAGATAGCGCATGAGTCACCATCCCTTTATTACCGGGAAGTGTTGTTATTGCAACCGTAAGCATCTGAGCTAGAGCCTCCAACTGCAACGCCCCTGGCATATTTGGTGCCCCAGGAAAGTGTATAGGAAAAAACCACTCATTCATGGTAAGGTTTTTATATCCCTTTGCACTCTTCCCCGGTATTACTTCATCAACATAATCGATCATCAAAAACGGATAACGATTTGGCTGATATTCCTGCAACTGAACACTATCTAAACTAAATCCTTCCATTTGCACTTTATACCTATATTTCTTTTATGAGAATATCCTGTATTTCTAATCGTGGCCGGGGCTTTGGATTCTGGGCAGGGAATCCAACAGGCAATAATACAAACGGTTCATAACGATCCTCAAGCATGAGAATGTCTTTTACCTTTTTTCTATCGAACCCGAGAACCCAACAAGTTCCCAAACCTAAATCCACAGCCCTTAAAACCAAGTGATCAACAGCAATCGCAACGTTTATAAAAAGATAGGCTTCATCAATATCTGGTCCATCCCCCGATTTCTTTATATATTCAGTGGCATCAAATTTTGCATTAGGGGGGGCAAAAAAAGCCCTGGCGGCAAACAACTCCTGTAGTCTCTCCTTCTGATAATCTATGTTCAGGACCCCACAATCAACACATGCTATTATAAGCACTGGTGCCTGTGCAACAAACGGTTGGGTGATAGAACTTCTCAACTGCTCCTTGCACAACTTATCCTTAACTACGACAAACCTCCATGGTTGATAATTATTACCAGATGGAGCCAGGCGTGCTGCATCCAATAACTGTGTAATCATTGCTTCAGGAACCGCCTCATCCTTAAACCGACGAATGCTTCGCCTATCATTAATAGCTTGTATCAATTCCATAAAAACATGGTTAAATCAATTTTGAGAAATTACCTTACTTGGACTTGGAACATCATGCGGAGAAACAAGTGTGAATTCTCCTGAACAGACTCTTAAACCGTCAACTTTCCCAAATGCAATACCTTTTGATATGCCTCTGGTATATGAAAGTAATTCTGCCTGTATCACAAGTTGATTACCCGGAACAACTTTATGAAAAAGCTGCGTGTGTATAGATGTAACATAGGCGAATTTTCCCTTGTGATCTTTCTTTGTATAGATCAATAACACCAATGTCTGTAACATAGCCTCTATTTGCAAGGTTCCAGGCATTACCATCTCCTGACCCAAATGACACTCGAAGAACCAGTCATCTATTGAAAGGTTTTTTATCCCTTGAGCTATTTTCCCGCGTTCTATTTCGTCAATGTAATCCAACATTAAAAATGGAGGACGAATTCCCAAGTATGAAATCATATCTTTAGCATTAATTCTACGGCTACTCAACAGCCTTCCCGCCTAAGAAAATACATTTAATTTTCATGAACATTTATATCTTAACATCATATTTAGCAAGAATCTCTTTCCCAATATCATATGAACCAAAATTCACAACATCATCCATTTCAAGCATAATATCAAATTCATCTTCAAGGGTCGCTATTAGACTCATATGCCCAACCGAATCCCATAAAGGGATTGATTGATAAACAAGTCCTTCTCCAATCTGAGTTTTCTCAATCTCAAATGTCTCAACAAACGCCTTCTCATACTTCTCAATATTTGTCACAAAAACACCTCCCTATTTAGTGCCTGAACAAAAAGAACACTTTACACGTTCAAAGCAATTATACTATATACTTCAGATGGTAATTTACTCAAGAAAAAAGCCAATTGGAAATGCCATAAACACGTAACTCATTGTTTTTTCGTATAGGTAGACACCTTCATTTCTCATAACCATAAAATCTGCGCGGTTTAGGGCCGATAGCTAAAGTCGTATGCTACAATTCACTACAAGATATTTTCTCCGCCAGGCACATGGTATTGTATGCTTCTTCCAAATCCTGTCCAGGCCAATTAAGCGTACCTGATCTCACCATTTCCCCAAACGCTTCCATCTGTCTGTAAAACCCTGGCTTATAGTTTAGATCTGCGTCATCAGGAACAATCTCGTGCTTGTTAAAGTCTGTATTAATCCATACGCCTTGCTCAAGAGGCTCGAACTCCACTGTCACCCCTTCACCAAACAGCCTCACACCCCAGCCCCCGGGTGAGTACCAGTGTGCCATGTAATTGCCAAGTGCACCTGATTCAAACTCCATAACAGCCGCAAACTGATCGAAGTTCTTTTCAATGTAGCTGTGTGCAACAGCATGAACATTCGATAGCTCTCCACCGAAAAAACGCAGGAGATCTATGGTATGGGTGCTGTTGGCGTATAACCATTTTGAACGCAATTTCTTTTTTTCTACCATATCCGCTATTTTCCAGAATCTTTCATGCCCTTCAACTGACACACCCAACAATGTGCCATTATCCAATATTATGTCACGACCCTTTTGAAAAACAGAGTAATATCTCCGATTGAAACCAACCATAGTTTGAACAGAATGCTCCTGAGCAAGAGCAGCCAAGGTTTTTGTTTCATCAGGAATTAAACCCGGAGGCTTTTCAAGAAATAAGGGAAGTCCAAATGGAATGACATTTGAAGCTACATGATACATTTGTTCTGCAGACACAAGTATCATCAGTGTATCCGGATGGGCTTGCTTTAAAAGAGATTCCACATCATCCGCACAAACAGGAATTCCGTATTCCTGCGCTACATGTTCAGCCTTACTCCTTGTTCGAGACGTAATACCGACTGCCTCAATCCAATCCATTTCTGCAATCACATCAAGATGTTTTCTGGTTATCGTGCCTGCCCCAATTATTCCAACCTTGACTTTAGACATTATATGTTATGGAACCACGACTAGTTACTGGACCCACCATCCGCCTTATCAAATAACTTTTCCATTCGCATGTTGATAATCATCATCACAACCAATATCCAACCAATATTCGTGAATTGGAAATACTGCCGTGTTTTGATTATCATCAATAACCCTACTAAATAAATCAGTCATATCCAGAGACTTATTCTCAGGCAGAAACGCTAATACCTTCGGGTCTAGAACATAAACACCTGCATTCACAAAAAACTTATGGATCGGTTTTTCATCAATTTTCTCAATTGCACCATCATTAACTCTCACAACTCCATAAGGAACAGCAAATTCATATTCCTTTACACACATTGTAGCAACAACCTTATGTTCCAAATGAAAACTGATTAAATCCTGAAAGTTTAAGTCAGTTACCAGGTCTGCATTAATTACCAAGAAAGGCTTGGGCGGTATTTCAGGCAAAAGAGAAAGTGATCCGGCTGTTCCTTTTTGTTTTTCCTCCTTCAAATAACTTATTTGAACACCCCAATTTGATCCATCACCAAAATGATCTTCTATCATTTGGGCTTTATAATTAACTGACAAATAAAACTTTTTAAAACCAGAAGAGATGCAATTTTCAATAATTGTTTCCGAAATTGGTTTTGCACCCACTTTTAAAAGAGGTTTAGGGATACCTGCCGTTAATGGTCTTAAGCGACTCCCAAGTCCACCAGCCATAATAACTATCCAGTTATCTTGACTATCAATTTTCAGATGTTCATCATAGTATTCTACACTAATTAACATTCCATCCTCATCAACAACAGGTAAATGTGCTAAATGTGTCTTAATAAAAAATTCGCGTATTTTACTTTCACTCTCTGTCACCAATACAGTACTTGGAGATTCATTCATAATTGCGGTAACAGGCGCTTGGTCATCCACATATTTTAAAAGACCCTTCCGATAATCACTTTGTGTTACAATCCCCAGTAATTTACCCTGTTCGCTCACTACAAAAGCAACACGCATTGAACTTGAATCAATGACGCGCTTTGCATCTTTTACAGTAGCTTCCAGGGTTAACAATGATTCTTTCCAGTTTTTAATCATCTTAAATTTTCACTTATATTTGTTACGGTTTTGTTTAAGCCTAAAGATTCAATCAGTTAAGGGCTCTATGATTTGATTCTATTTGTAAATCTAAAATCAGAATAACCTTTTGACCAGCCTGAATCGTTCCGCCCAGGAAGTGGCATATCTGATCTCCACATGGAAATAGCTGGTGATACGCCCTATGAATTCAAAGATATAATTGTTAGGAAGTTTAATTAGGGTATCCACAAATGGCTTCAGCCAATAGCACTTGATTAAAATCATGAAAAAGCAACGTAAATTCAAAAACAATGGTATATTGTCATTTTTCACAAGGCTTTTTACAGAATCCACATCTTCAGCCCATACGTTCTGACCGGTAAGTTTATTAAATGAGAATCCTTCCACCAAGTAACCGTTTTCTTTAAGATTCCTGTATATATCAGTTCCGGGATAAGGATTCAGAAGATTAATAACCGCAAGCTCAGGTTTAATTATTGAGTTCAGTTTGATAGTCGAATAGGCTTGCGCCATGGTTTCCTCTGGAAACCCAACTATATTAGTTGTATGCAGCCTGATTTTTCTTTTGTTTATCCAGGCTCCGAATTGAAGTATCTGATCATCGGTGATATTACGCCTGAGCAGATTTTTCCGTATTTTCTCGTTACCATGTTCAATACCGACTGTTATCTTTTCAACACCTGCGTCCTTTAAATTATCGATCATCTCTTCATCGGTAAAATCGATCCTTAGCTGACACATGAAGGGAATATTAATCTCCTTTTTGTAAGCCTCAAGGAGCGTCTTCAGCCATTTCTTTCTGACATTAAAGGTATCATCATTAAAATTTAGCCACTTGATAGGATACCTGCTATTGACATCTTTGATCTCGGCAATGATTCTTTCAACTGATTTGGATCTTGTCCATTTCTCACCCTTATACAAATCCTTCATGCCCTTATTAAAACAATAAGAGCAATCGAAGGGACACCCCCTTCCGACATTAAACTTCACATCTCCTTTAGCCATGTCAGTATATTTATCAAAATAGATACTCCTGTCTGGAAAGGGTAAAGTATCCAGGTCTTCAATGAGTGACCGTTCTCTGTTTTTATAAACCTTACCATCTATCCTGAACCACAGGTTCTGGATCTCTGGATTAATTTTACCCTCCCGAAGCGATGTGGCCAGTTCGAGCAGTGCATATTCACCCTCACCTATACAAATTGCATCAATGAACTGTCCCTGGTTGATCATATCAGGATAAAAAGTAGGGTGGGGACCTCCGGCTATGACGAATGCTTGCGGACTATTTTCTTTCAAGGTTTTCAGCAAACGTATATCTTTCTGTGAACCCGCTGTCATCATGGAAGCAGCCAGAATATTCGGTTGATAATCTGTAACTACTTCGACCAAACCATCACCTTCAAGTTCAGCAGCAAAGACAGCGGTGTCGAATCCATGTTCTTTCAGAACTGCTGAGAGAATCATGGTTCCATGTTGTTGTCTTCCAGCGGCTTGCACAAACGCTACTTTAAACGTATACACACCCAAGCCCTTTCAAACCACTTACTATATGCTGAATAATAGGCAACTTGTTCACCGTTACAATCCCTTAAAATATTTCGCAATATTATTTACAATATATTCTATTTCGGATTGTTTTAAATTTACACTGGAGGGAAGACTTATACAGCTCTCATAGGCATCACCTGCTCTATCTATTTTATAAGATTGAAATCCAGAATACATAGGCAGGGAGTATATTAACTTCCAGACAGGTCTCACCTGAATATTTCTTGACAAAAGGTACTCTACCAGAGGGTTCTTATGAGTTTTTGGCACCTTTATTACATTTAACCAGTAATTACTTTTTGCCCATTCATTTTCTTTCAGAAGTTCCAATTCCTCAATGTCCGCAAGCAATTCTTTGTATAGTTCGGTATTCTTCCTTTTTATTTGAACAAATTTTTCTATTTTTTCCATTTGTGCAACACCCATCGCAGCCTGTATATTATTGAGCCTATAATTGTACCCTATCTCATCATGGTCATATTCAAATGGATCTCTCTTCGCTTGTGTAGTTAAATGCCTTATCTTATTTGCCATCTTTTCATCATCTGTAACAACCATTCCACCGCCACCCGCAGTAACAATCTTGTTTCCATTGAAGGAAAAACAACCCGCTTTTCCAAACGAACCTGTTTTTTTCCCTTTATATTCGGAACCAAGACTCTCCGTTGCATCTTCTATTATATCTATATTATTCTTTTCACAGATTTCAAGAAGCAAATCAATATCTACAGGATGCCCAAAGACATGGACTGGTATAACAGCCTTTATTCTTCTATTAGTCTTTTTGTTAAAAGTATAACCATTACTACGTTGCTCACACTCGTTCATAATAAAGTCTACAACCTTCCGAACATCAATACACAGGGTATCTGCATCGCAGTCCATGAAAACTGGATAAGCATTACAGTAGCGAATAACATTTACAGGAGCTATAAAAGTAAGCGCAGGCACAATAACTTCATCATCAGGTTGCACATCACAGGCAATAAGACTTACATGAATGGCAGATGTACCGTTAACCGTAGCAACTGCATATTTAGCACCAATGTAGTTCGCTACTACTTCTTCAAAACGTGTTACATATTCACCTACCGTTGAAACCCACCCCGTATCAAGGCAATCCTTTATGTAACGCCATTCATTGCCGGAAATAACCGGTTCGGACAGGGATATTAATCCTTTAGGTTCAAGAGTTGGCATAAAAATTTTCTCTTAATCTATCTTGAGAGGAATGTTTCATTCGTTTTATACACATAATCATATATTATAAATTTCACTTTTATATTTTTTAAGGTTATCCTCATCCTCAAACCACTCAATAGTTTTAACAAGGCCTTCATTTATCGTTACCTCAGGCTTCCATCCCGTCAATTGATGTAATAATCCACTGTTACAAACCAGCCTTTCTACCTCACTATTTTTCGGCCGGACTCGATTCTCATCAGAAATCACACTGGCATTCACTCCTATAGTATCAATAATCAAATTTGCAAGATCATTAATGGAAATTTCCTGCCCTGAACCTATATTGACTTCTCTACCAATAGCTTCATCACATTCAGCAAGAGCAATGAGTCCGTTACAAGTATCACTCACATAACTCAAATCCCTTGTTGGTGTCAGAGATCCGAGATGGATATCTCTTTGCTTGCATAACAATTGTGTTACTATTGCTGGGATCACGGCGCGAGCAGATTGCCTCGGACCATATGTATTAAAGGGTCTTGCTATAATTACCGGCGTAGAAAAGGAACGATAAAAAGACTCGGTAACTTTATCTGCTCCTATCTTTGATGCAGAATATGGAGACTGCCCCTGCAAGGGATGCTTTTCATCAATTGGAATATATTTCGCGGTACCATATACTTCAGATGTGGAGGTAATTATAACTCGTTCTGAATTATAATCCCTACTTGCCTGCAATACATTCAAGGTTCCTTTTATGTTGGTATCTATGTAAGAGTCAGGGGAGTGATAGGAAAATGGTATAGCTATCAGAGCCGCCAAGTGAAATATGATATCCACTCCATTAACTACATTTCTAATGCCATTCGAATCCCTTATATCCCCAGTAACAACCTCAATACTATTTAATGTTTCCTTAGAAAGAGTATCTAGCCAACCCCAGGAATTGAAAGAGTTATAAAAAGCAAAGGCTTTCACACGACAGTCTTTCTTCAGAAGAGATTCAACCAAATGACTCCCGATAAAACCGTCAGCTCCTGTAATTAATATTTTTTTCCCGCTAAGTTCCAATCTTTTACCTTAACTCTCTTGTAAATCAGCAACAACATTACTGCAAACAAAGTTTCTTACAGCAGAACCCCCCCCATACAACGATCAAGTTATATTATTGTAAATGCGACAAACCATCAAGGGCATTACCAGCATTATTTTATATTTTCTATTATGACCCAATATTTTCCTGCCACCATCGAATAGTCTTTGA
>Ga0187827_10001566_pt1 | contig 33291 bp, 33 predicted proteins | sample ETNtaG_39_FD_167969 | JGI IMG/M metagenome (GOLD analysis project Ga0187827, IMG submission 167969) | Marine microbial and viral communities from oxygen minimum zone, Eastern Pacific Ocean - ETNP2014_SV_150_PacBio MetaG (Illumina Assembly) | ecosystem: Environmental > Aquatic > Marine > Hypoxic...
AGACCAACGGATAATATTAAAGCGAATAAAACAACCATATTCATTGTGTAACCCATTGTAGAAAGAGCTAGAACACCCGATAAAAAAGAACCTGGTATGGATACGCCTACTAAAAAACCAGAACGTATTCCAAGAGAACCCAAAATGATTATTAATACTAAAATTACTGCAGCAATGACATTATTTTGCAAACTGCCTAACATGTCTTTTATATATTTTGAAGTATCCTGACTAAATGATATCTTTACATTTTCTGGGAAGGATTTTTTTGCATCATTAACTATTTTTTTAACTTGATCTACAGTATCAATGATATTTTCTCCAACCCTTTTTGAAACTTCAATGGTTACAGAATTTTTTCCATTGACTCTTGCATATGATTTCCTATCTTCAAAAGTTCTTTTAACTTTTGCAATGTCTCTGAATGTAATCACAGAGTCACCAAAAGATTTAATTGGAGTATCAAGAACATCATTCAAATTTTCAAAAAGACCGGGAACTTTGATAGCGAAACTTCCATCACCAGTATCTTGCTCACCAGCAGATACCATCATGTTGTTCTGCTTAACTATATTAATTAGTGTGTTTAAATTTATGCCATATCCTTCTACGGCCCTCACATCCATTATGATGTCAACTTGTTCTTTTCTCTTTCCTCCAATTTTAGCTTCCAAAACACTTGGTATAGTTTCAATTTCTTCTTGTAAATATTCAGCTAATTTCTGAAGAGCTCTATCAGGTAAATCACCACTTAAAGAAATTAATAATATAGGAAAAGCGCTGACATTTACTTCATTTACGGTAGGCTCATCAGCTTCATTAGGTAAATCACCTTTTGCTTTATCAACTTTCTCTCTTACATCTACTATTGCTTTATCTGCGTTAAAACCTGGATTAAATTCTAATAGGACATTGCCACCTCCACTATAAGAGGTTGATCTGACTTCTTTGACACCTTCAACAGTTTTGACTTCGTCTTCAATAGGTTTAACTAAAAGTCTTTCTGAATCATCTGGAGATATCCCTTTTTGAGAAAGGGAAATGTAAATAAAAGGAATATTTACATCAGGAGCCGCTTCTTTTGGTATGTTGAGGTAAGAAAAAGTTCCAGCAAAAAAGACAAATATAAGTATTCCCAAAATTACTCTTGAGTGGGAAATTGCATAATCAATAATATTCATAAAATTAAATTATTGAATTTCAACAATTTGCCCTTCAGTCACATATTCTTGACCAGTAACTATTATCCTAACCTGATCAGGAAGACCGGTAACCCACATTCCGTCAATAGTGTCCTTAACTTTTTCAATAGGATAAAAAATAACTTTATTCTTATTGTTTAAAGCTTTTATACCAACACTCCCATCATCTTGTAAAGTCAAGATTGAAGGGGATATTTTATGAGCATTAACAGAATTTATATCAATTGAAATAGAGGTGGTTTGCCCGCTTTTGAATAACAAATCATCATTATTTGCTTCAACTATGAATTCAAAAGTTCTTGTGCTAGTTTCAGCAACTGGTGAAATAAAGGTTATTACGCCATTCTTTTTTAATGAGTTAGATATTTCTATATTTGCTGTTTTTCCTAATTTTATTTTATTAATATCTGACTCAGATATGTAGCCCTGTATTTTAATTGGATTTAAATCAACAATTTTAACAATCATATCACCAGGTCTAACATAGGTGCCTTCTTCAACGTAGCTAGATTCAATTATTCCATCAAATGGAGCTAAGATAGTTGTATTTTCTATATCAAGTTTTGTGTTTTTAATTTTTGATCTGATATTTTCGAGTTGAGATTCCAAGTTTAGGGACTGAGACTGAAAATTAATATCTATCTCTTTTAAATTTGCCTTAGCTTGAGTTAAGTTTAAAGTAGCTAAACTCAGTTTGGATTCTGAACCTAATCCCTTATCTAATAATTCTTTGGCTGAGTTGTATTCAATTTGATATAGATTTATTTGTTCATTGATTTTTAAAATATTATTTTCTTTATTTTCTTTATTTAGAATAATTTCTTTTTCTATTCTGCTAAGTTCTTTATTAAAACTACTAAGTAATTCATTTCTATCTTCAATTGATATTTCTATTAACAAATCATTTATATGAACTGTATCTCCTCTTATATAATTCTTTTTTGTAATATTTCCTGTTGTTTCTGATTTTATATCAATAAATCTGTTAAATAATGATTGTCCTTGCAATGCAATAGTTTGCCCTATTTCTTTTGTGTTTGATAATAAAATTTCAACTTTAATCTTATTGATATCAGTTGTATTAGAATCTGTTTCAACTATGTTATCGTTATTGTCTAAATCTACTTTTTTATAATTATTGCTTTCTAAAAAATAACCTGACAAGAACCAGGCAATTACAAGAATTAATATTAATAAAGCTACTATTATTGATTTTTTCATTTAGACTGAGAAGTTAATTTGGGTATATATTTTTTTTGGAGAAAAAAAACAACAAGTTTTCATAATATGAATTCCAATATTTGGTTGAAAAGAAGATTAAAAGACACTTATATAAGAAAAGCTAAGTTACAAGGATATGTTTCTAGATCAGCTTTTAAATTAATTCAAATAGAAAATAAGTATAAATTAATTGTTAAATCAAAAAATATTCTTGAATTAGGCTCGTCACCAGGAGGTTGGTCTCAAGTAATTTGTGAACTAAATAAACAATCTAAAATAGATGCCTTTGATTTATTGGCAATGAAGTTTAAACATGAAAATATTATTTTTTTCAGACAAGATTTTTTCCAATTTAATTTCAAATCATTCAATAAAAAATATGATCTAATTTTATCTGATATGGCTCCCAATACTACGGGGCATCAATCAACTGATCATCTGAAAATATCTTCTATTATACAAGATGTTATTTTTATTCTTAGGGATATATGTTCACCAAATAGTAATTTTGTTTTTAAAATATGGAAAGGATCAGAAGAAAAAAATATTATATATCAGTTAAAGAAACAATATGAAAAAGTTTCTTATTGCAAGCCCAAATCTTCAAGAGATGAATCATCTGAAATATTTATTGTAGCAGAAAATTTTATCGTTTAATGATCTTTTAATGCAGGAAGGAATTTTAATTATTGATTATGGTTCTCAATACACTCAGCTTATAGCAAGACGAATTAGGGAAATTAATGTTTATTGTGAAATACATCCTTATAATAAAGTTAGCCTCAAACTTCTAAAAACACTTAAACCAAATGGTTTCGTTCTATCAGGAGGACCAAATTCTATATTAGATAGAGGATCTCCGCAGATTCCTAAATGTTTAAAATTTATATCAAAACCTATTTTGGGAATTTGTTACGGATTACAATTATTAACAAGTGATAGTGGTGGTAAAATAAAAAAATCTATAAGTAGAGAATATGGTCATGCTAAATTAAAGATATTACGTTCATCAAAAATTTTACCAAAGGAATGGATTAATAAATCCCCAAAAGTTTGGATGTCTCATGGTGATAGCGTTTCATATGTTCCAAAAAATTTTCAAATAATAGCTAAATCAAATAATAATATAATCTCTATAATTGAAAACAAAAAAGAAAAAATTTTTGGGTTGCAATTTCATCCAGAAGTGCATCATACAAAATATGGTCAAAATCTTATTAGAAACTTTGTATATAAAATATGTAAAATTAAACATAATTGGATCCTTGATAATTTTATAGATAGGAAAATACAAGAAATAAAAAAAATTGTTAAACAAGATAGTGTGATTTGTGGTTTATCCGGAGGGGTTGATTCATCTGTAACTGCGCATTTACTACATAAGGCTATTGGCAGTAATTTATATTGTATTTTTGTTAATCATGGTTTTTTAAGAAAGGATGAAGCTAATGAAGTTTCAGATTATTATAAAGATAAATTTAAAAAACGATTTATAATAATAGATGCATCAAAAATTTTTTTGAAAAACCTCAAATCTACTAAAGATCCAGAAAAGAAAAGAAAAATAATTGGTCAAACATTTATTAAAGTTTTTAATAGGGAGGCAGGTAAGATTGACAATGCTAAATTTTTAGCACAAGGAACTCTTTATCCCGATGTAATTGAAAGTATTCCATTTTTTGGTGGGCCAACTGCAAAAATTAAAAGTCATCATAATGTTGGAGGATTACCAAAAAGAATGAAACTAAAAATTATTGAACCTTTGAGAGAATTGTTTAAAGACGAAGTAAGAGAAGTAGGAAAAAAATTAGGATTAAATAACAACCTTATCAAACGCCATCCTTTTCCAGGTCCAGGTCTCGCTATTCGAATACCTGGAAATATTAATAAAACAAAGATTAAATTACTTCAAAATATTGATTCTGTTTATATTAATTTTTTAAAAGAAAAAAAATTATATAATAAAATTTGGCAAGCTTTTGCAGTGCTTTTGCCAACAAAGTCTGTTGGTGTAATGGGGGATGAAAGGACATATAATTACTGTTGTTCATTACGTGCTGTGACTTCAGTTGATGGAATGACGGCTGATTTCTACTTATTTAGTAAGAAAGAATTTACTGAAATTTCCAATAGAATTATTAACCAAGTCGAAGGTGTCAATAGAGTGCTTTATGATTTTACATCAAAACCGCCGGGAACAATAGAGTGGGAGTGATTTTAAAGGCCAAGATGTTGCTTAGTTTTATTTAGATTAAATTATTTGGAATTGTGAAATGATTGATCAAATGCTAGTGAATACATTTTATTAATACGTACTATATTTATGCCTGTAAATACCCCGGAACTTGAAATAGGTTTGATAGCTGAAGATTTTAATTTACTTTCAGTTGATGATCGTGAACACACTCTGCTATCATTAAAGGGCGATAAAGGAACAATTATTGTATTCATCTGCAATCATTGCCCATATGTGATTGCCATTGCTGAAAGATTGAGTTTTGAAGCGAGAGAACTAAAAAAGATAGGTGTAAGTACAATAGCTATTATGTCGAATGATGTTGAAAACTACCCCGAAGATTCTTTTGAGAATATGAAAAAATTTTCAGAAAAATATAATTTTGAATTTCCCTATCTTTATGATTCAACTCAAGAAGTTGCAAAAAAATTTAAAGCTGTTTGTACTCCTGATTTTTTTGGTTTTAACAAAAAATTAGAACTCCATTATCGTGGAAGGATTGATTCTAGAACTATGAACAAAAATGATAAAGAAATTAAAAGAGAATTATTTTATGCAATGGAAATGATTGCTTTAACTAATAGAGGTCCAACAAAACAAATGAATAGTTTTGGTTGTTCAATAAAATGGAAAAATAATGAATAAAACTGTAAGCAAAGTTAATTTTTTTTCAGTAATACAAAACTTTATTAAACAAAATATTAAAGTAATAATTTATTTTGCATTAATTATTGTGCTAGTTATTGCTGGATTACAAATTTATATTTTTAATAAAAATAAAAAAATCTTAGAATTGAGTATTGCATATAATGATTCAAAATATTCTAATTCACAAATAGATTTTATTGAACATATGAATAAAATTGCAGAAACTAAAAGTTTTTATGGCTTATTGGCATCACTTGAAATGATTAACAACAAAATTAATAATAATCAGTATAATGAAACCTTTGAAGATTATCTTAAATTATTAAATAATAAAAATATTGACAATTTGTATAAAACTTTACTAGCAGTACACGGTTCTTATAATTTATTTGATAAGATAAATGATGAAAAAATTGTTGAACTTTCAACTTACATAGATGAGTCCCTAGATTCTTTTATAGGTTATCGTTTAGAATTACTTTTCCTTCTGTCTATAAATAATGGCAATATCAATAAAACAAGAAGTTTGTATGAACAAATTATTGAAGATGAAAGAATTTCTTTTTCAATAAAGGAAAGAGTAAAAAAGATTAATGAATTTGAAAAATATAATTAAACCATTAATAATACTTATTCCTTTTTTTTTACTTTCTTGTCAAAAATTAGATAATTTCAGCAATAATGATGAAAAAATTTTATTAACTGTAAAAGATGAGATTGAAGATCATGAAATATTTAATAATATATCTACAAACTATAATGAAAATTATTTTGATCACTATTCTAAATCAATAAATTTTTTATGGAAAAATGAGCAAGAATTAAAGAAAGTATTAACAATAAATAATTCTCCTGAAAAATATCCTTACTCCCCTTATCTAAAAGTTAATATTATTAATGACAAAATTTATAGTTTAAATAATAAATCTGATCTAATAATTTATGACCTCAATGACAAAAAAGATATAGTAACGCATCATGTTTCTATAAGTTCGAATAGTGAAATTTTATATCCAACTTCAGTTGCAATGTTAAATAATTTTTTATATGCAGGTTATGCCGAAGGTATTTTAATAAAGTTTGATTTAAATGGAAATATTATATGGCAGTTAGAATTAAATGACATTCTCAAAACACCGATAAAAGTTCATAATGAAAATATAATAGTTATTTTAAGCAATAAAATACTTTCAGTAGATACTATTAATGAAAAAATAAATTGGGAATTTATTTATAATAGTGATAACTCATTGAATTATTATGGTGGAAATATTATTTCCAAAAATAATCTTTTATTTTTTTGTTTACCAAATGGCAGATTGGGAGAAATAGATACTATAATCGGAAAGAATAATGAAACTTTGTTTTCTAAAATTAAATATGATCATAATATACTGCATTCATGTAATATTATGCATTCATTTCAAAATTTAATATCATTTTATGAAAATAATAAATATTTGTATACTGTTGACATACAGAAGAATAATTTTCTTATTGAAAAAGATAATGTTGAGAATGTATTATCTCATTATTTTATCAATAATGCCCTAATTATTCTTGATAATGAAAAAAATATAAAAACATATAATATAAAAAATAAGAAAATTTTTTGGAAAAGTGATTTGAATGAATATTTGGATAAAGATGAAAAAATTGTTGAAATTATTAATAATGAAAATAGAATTATTATATTTTTTAATAACGGACTTATTCTAGAAATTGATTTGATAAGTGGTGAAGTTTTATTTAATCAAAAATTAAAATTAGTGGAAATTATTTCAATATATTTTATTGATAATTATGTTTTTTTTAGTCAAATAAATGGAAAAACAACTATTTTTAAACAATGAATTTTTTATTAATAGGTAGATCAAATGTTGGTAAATCATCAATTTATAATATTTTAACAGGATTGAATTCAAACATCATTCATGAAGATAGTGAAACAACAAGAGATTGGCATGAAGAAAGATTTAAAAAAATACCAGATTTTGTTATATTTGATTCTCCAGGACTTATATTAAATAATAAAAAAAAAAAATCGTTTCAAACAACATTAATTTTTAAAAATTTATTAAAAAAAATTGATTCTTTTTTTTATGTAATTGACTACTCTTCTATTTTTGATGCTATAGATAAAAAATTAATTGATGAATTAAGAAAATTTAATAAAGAAATAATACTTTTTATCAATAAATTTGATAATTTTGATCAAATACCCAATAATGATTTTTATAAATATGGAATCAATAATTATTTTTTTTTATCATGTTCACACAATTATGGGTTTGATTTATTAAACAATTATCTTAAAAATAGAAAAAAAAGTAAAATTCAAAATAAACTAATTATTGATGATTTTTCAATTGCTATTTTTGGAAAACCAAATACAGGAAAAAGTACCTTATTAAATTCTTTTCTGGGCTTTAATAGATTTTCTACAGGTTCGATTCCAGGTACTACATCTGATTTTGTAAAAGAATATTTTATTTACAAAGGTTGTATAATTAAAGTAATTGATACAGCTGGAATAGCTAAAAAATCAAAAATATTAAGCAAAAGTATCAATTTTTATTCTATTCAAAAATCATTGCAAAAGATTGCTGAAGTAGGAGCTGCTTTGGTTATTATTGATTCTTTAGAAGGACTAGATCGTCAAGATAAACGAATAATTAATATTGTTAGCAATAAGGCTAGGAGTATTATTGTTATTTTTAATAAAATTGATCTAATAGAGAAAAAAGAAAATTTTATAAAAGAAACTCTACAAGTAATTGATAATAATTTACATGAAATTAAAAATATAAAAGTTTTTTTTTCTTCAGCTTTTTCAAAACGTCACACCAATAAAATTCTTAATTATTTACTAGAGAATATTATAAATAAAAAATATTTTATTAGTACAAGTGATATCAATAAATGGTTAAAAAAAGTAATTGTTCTAAAATTACACCCATTAGTAGAAAGCAAAAAAGTTAATTTTAAATATGCTGTGAAAATTAATGAAAATCCAGTAACGATTAAAATTTACTGTAACTTTGCTAATAAAATAAAAAATGAATATAGAAGGTATTTAATTAATAACTTTAATAAAAATTTTAAAATAATTAATCAAAAAACAAGATTAGTTTTTACTTCAGCAAATAATCCTTACGTTTAATTTATTTGTCCTCATCTTCTATAGTTGGCAATAATTCATAAAGATATTGTTCATTTGTGTTGTTAATTGTACTTAGAATTTGAGAGTTATCAATGAACCATTGATTTAAATCTTCAAAATTAAATTTATATAAAGTAAACAAAATTGTGGAATAAATAAAATAGGTAAAAATTAAACCATATATAACACCGAATACTTTATCAATTATTATTCCAAAAATTTGTCTGTCTAAATCTGAACTTAAAAATTTTCTAACTTTTTTTAAAATAAAAAGTGAAATTAAAAAGATAAGTGGTATAGATATTATAACACTAATAATATTACTTATCATTTCATAATTCTGGAATAATTTTATTTTCAATAATTGCGTGTCTATAAAATTTGAGAATGCGTTGTAAGAATAAAGGGTAATAATAATTGAGCCAACCCATGTCAGAAGTCCTAAGATTGATTGTATTAAACCTTTCCAAGTGCTTAATATAATAAAAAGTATAGCTATTATTAATAAAATATAATCCAATGGAAAATTAAAATTTATTATATTCATAATTTAATTTTTATTAGACCTGCAGGTAATGTAATTAGTACACCTAACATCGCTATTAACATTGCAATAGCTGTAAATAAACCAAATAAAATTGTTGGTACAAAGTTTGATAAACATAAAACAGAAAAACCAAAAGCTATTGTTAATGATGTCGTTAACACAGCTTGCCCAACTGTTCTATGAGAGTTTTCCAGTGAGTCATTAATCTTCATATGTTCATTATCAATGTTATTACGAGTTTTATATAAATAATGAATTGTATTATCTACTGCTATTCCGACTGTAATTGCAGCTATTGTTATAGTCATAATATCAAGAGGTATGCCAAGAAGACCAATAAGACCAAGTATAAATGAAGAAGCAAATATATTAGGAATAATGCCAATAACACTTAATTTAATAGATCTGAACAAAATTAGAAACATAGTAAAAATAGCTATCAGAACTATTCCAAAAGATTTGATTTGAGAACTAAATAAAGATTGTAACATATCGTTATATAATACAATCAATCCATTAACGTGAACTTCTTCAATCGATTCATATTTATTATTAACATGATTTTCAATATTTTTAATAAGTTCTCCTCTTTTAATATCTTCTGAATCTTTTATTCTTGCACTAATTTTTACCATGTTGTCATCAACAGATAAGTAAGGTGCAATAAGTTCTTTTTTATAATTTCCAGGCATTTCATTATACAATATAGATAACTCAAATAAGCTTAAAGGTTTTTTATTTATTTGTTCAGCTATATCTATAAGAGAAAAGATTGATTGAACTTTTCCAATTTCTTTTTGTTCAATAAGAAATTTATGTATAGATTTAATTGTAAATATTTTATCCTCAGTGAACCAAGTTGAAGAGGAAGAATTATCAATTAGTAAATCATTACTTAAATCTAGATCTTCTTCAATTTCTAGTTCAATTTCATCATTGCTTAAAATTCTCTCATCCGGTTGTAAAATATTTTCTTCATTAAATTTAATAATTATATCAAGAGGTGTAGTTCCTCCTAATTCTTGATCTATTAACTTCATACCTTGATATATTTCTGTCTCCTGTTTAAAATAATTTATAAAACTATTTTCAACATTCAACTTACTAATACCCAGAATACTAAATGAAAATATAATTAAATTAATCGCATAAATTTTTATGCTATGATTTACTGATATCTTGAAAAAAAGTCGTAAAATAGAGAATTGAATTCTTTTTTTCATATCTATTTTAGGAAAAATAGAAATCAAAAGAGGCAGAATTGTAAAAGATGTAACTAATATAACAATCAAACCTAGAATCATAATTTTTCCAAAATCGATTACTGGCTTAATGTCGGAAAATATTAGGGATCCAAAGGCTACAATAGTTGTTAATGCTGTATAAAAACAAGGCCAAAACATTTTTTTTAAAGTTGTATTCAATGTTTTAGCTGAGTTTTGTTGATCAAAGTGCAATCTGTAATTATTTATAATATGAATGCTCATTGAAATAGATAAAATAAGCATCAAGGAAATGAAATTTGAAGAAATAGCGGTAACTTCCCAATTGAGCAAACCCATTAGACCAGTCATACATATTATTGAATAGGCAGTTGATATTATCGGAATTAATACCCACTTAATACTTCTAAAAATTAGAATTAAAACAATAAATATAAAAATTAATACCGAAATACCAAAAACAATAATATCATTTTTTATAAAACTTAACGTATCATCAGCTATCATGTCAATTCCACCTAAAAAATATTTATATGGAATATTTTCATTAATTAAAGTATCTCTGATTTTATGAATTAAATTATTTCTATTTTTGTTATTTTCAATTTTGAGTTCACGATATTTTTTTTCTAAATTATTATAATTCGCTATATCTTCTTGATTGTTTAATTTAGAATAATGTTCTTTTTGTTTTTTTATTTTTAAAAAATTTTCATCTTTTTTGAGATATATTATCATTGAAGATATAGTTTTCTCAGTGTTGATAATTTGATTCTGAAAAATTGGACTTCTTGAAAGCTCGTTCAGGGCTAAATTTATGTCAATTTGACTATTATCCAATGTTTGCATTTCTTTATTTCTTAAATCAGTTAATTTTAAATCATTCAGAAGTAGAATAGGGGCATCTGTTATTGAGAATATAGATTCAATACCCTCAATTTTCTTAAGTTTATTTTTAAGAGTTTTAATTTGTCTAATGTAGTCAATATCAATTATCTTTTCTGATTTTATAGCCAAAACTAGAAATTTTTTTGTAGGAAAAATATTATTATAATAGTTAAAATACTTAAAATTTTTATCATTTTGAAGAATTAATGTGTCCGATGATGCATCAAGTCTAAAATTTTGTGTATGGAAAGCAAAAAACAATAAGATTAGAAAAGCAGTAAACGTAAAAAATTTTTTTTTTGATGATATTTGTAATGATTTCATAGTATTAAATATAATTTCTTTTAACTCTGTTTGAAATTGAAGTTAATATCTCATTGCTTATAGTTCCACATTCTTTTGCCATTTTTTCAATGTCGTATTCATGATTAATTAATTCCATATAAATACCTTTTTTTATAAAATTTTTATATTTAGTTATGTCTATGGTTGTACTGTCCATTGATACCCTTCCAATTATATTAAATTTTTTTTTCTTATAAAATACTTTACCTTTATTGCTTAATTTTCTTGAAATACCATCGGCATAACCAATACCCAGTATTGCAATAGTAGTTGATTTTTCAGTTTTATAAGTTTGATTATATCCAATATATTCATTTATTTCTAAATTTTTTATTTGCAATACCCGAGCTTTTAATTTGATCACGGGTTTAATTATTTTTTTTAATATTGTATTGTAATGGCCGCCATAAAGTGAAATGCCAGGTCTTATGATGTCATAATGAAATTTTTCACCGAGTATAACTCCCATAGAATTTACTAAACTTTTGTATTTAACCGATTTAAAATTTTTAAAAGTATTAATAAAATTTTTATTTTGAAAATTATTATATTTATTATTTTTTTCGTCTGAGGAAGATAAATGGCTTAATAGTAAATAAATATCTAAATTATCGATATTATTATTTTTAAGATTATTTGTCTTAATACCAAGTCTATTAATTCCAGAATCTATGTGAATTCCAATTTTTATTTTGTGTTTTGAGTTTTTAAACTTTCTATTTAGGATTTTTAACTGATCTAGTGAATTTATGATTGGAATAAGATTTTTTTGTTGCGTTAGTTTTATCTGACTTTCATCAACGCCATTTAAGATGTATACATTACTTTTTTTATATTTTTTTCTTAAATTTAAAGCTTCTTCAATTGTTGCAACAAAAAAATGTTTGCAACCAATACTGTACAAAATATTAAAGATTTTTAAATCTCCAAGACCGTAGGCGTTCGCTTTAATTGTTGCTCCAGAAATACTGTTTTTTGCAATTCTAGAGAGAACTTTATAGTTATGAAGAATGTTTTTTGTATTTATTTCAAGTATTGCACTCGAATCTATCATCAATTAACATTATCATAATCTCTGACTGACAAGTTACTGAATTTCGTAAAATTCGAATCAAAATGTGTTTTTATCGTTCCTATTGGTCCATGGCGTTGTTTTGCTATTATTATTTCAGCAGTATTATATGTACTTTCACATAGTTCTCGCCATCTGTGATGTCTTTCATCGTATTTTTCTTTAGCTTCTTCAGCTTTTTTTATAGGTTCCATTCTCTCAAGATAATAACTCTCTCTGTAAATAAACATTACTACATCAGAGTCTTGCTCAATAGTCCCACTTTCTCTTAAATCTGAAAGTTGGGGTCTTTTATCTTCTCTTTGTTCTACTTGTCTTGATAATTGTGATAAAGCAATTATTGGAATATCTAATTCTTTAGCTATTGCTTTAAGACCTCTAGTAATTTCTGAAATTTCCTGAACCCTCCCATCATTTCTATTGTTTGAAGTACCTGACATTAATTGAAGGTAATCAATTATAATCAAATCTATATCATATAATCTTTTAAGTCTTCTTGCCCTGGTCCTTAAAGAAGGGATTGTAAGTATAGGATTATCATCTATAAAAAGATGAAGATTCTCTAGTTCAGAACTTACTTTTGCAATTATTTTAAAATCATCTTTAGAAAGTTCTGCCTTTCTCATTTTATCACTGCTTATTCTAGATTGTTCAGCAAGAACTCTTGTTGCTAGTTGTTCTGAAGACATTTCAAGAGAATAAAAGCCTACTTTACCTCCATCGATTGTAATTTTATTTTCAAATTCATCTCGAGATTCCTTATATTTTTTGGCTGCATTGAATGCTATATTTGTTCCTAGGGCAGTTTTCCCCATTGAAGGTCTCCCAGCAATAATAATTAAATCAGAATTATGTAGTCCACCAAGTTTTTTATCTAAATCTTTAAGACCAGTTGGAAGACCTGCAATTTTACCTTCTTTTTTAAATGATTTATCAATTATATTTACTGCATTTTTTAAAGCATCACTAAACAAAGAATATTTTCTATCCGCATTTCCAGTTTGAGAAAGATTATATAAATCATTTTCTGCGTTTTCAATTAAAGTTATTCCGCTTAAATCATCTTCATTAGAGATTGTATTTTGTATTATAGTATTACCAATTCCTACAAGAGATCTTTTAATATGTAGGTCATATAATAATTTAGCATATTGGTAAGTATTTTGTGTTGAAGGTGCTGAATCTTTTATTTGATTTAAATATTTGTAATTATCAAAATTTTTTTGTACGTTTTCTTCTAAATAATTTTTCAACGTTATTGGTGTTACTAAAATATTTTGGTCCAGAAGACGTTTAATGATTTGAAAAATATTTCTATTATTTAAGTTTGTAAAATGATCTTCAATAAGAAAATCAGCAATTTTCTCATATGTTCTATTATCCCATAGAAGACATCCAATTACAGCAATTTCTGCATCAAAATTTGTAAATTTTTCACCAGTATCTAAAATGTTTTCTTTTTTATCAATTTTTTTTAGCACGTTTTGAGGCATTAATTCCCATTTAAGAAAAATTACTTTAATAACAAAAATTACACTATTGACAATGTTGTCTTCATTAAAAGTAGTTAATAAAAAAGAATTACGTGAATAAAGATACTAAGATTTTTTTACAAAAACCTTTATTTTTTCAATTAGTCCCTCGTAAGGATTAATTTCTATTGCGTGCTCCCCCAAAGATCTTATTGTTTTTGTAATTTTTATATCATCTGCTAAAAGTTTAATATTTTTTTCTTCCAAAAATTTTTGAATTTCTTTTTTTGAAACAGCCCCAAATAATTGATTATTATCATCTGCTTCTCTAATAAATATAATATTTATATCTTTCAATTTATTTAATAATATTAATGCATTATCTTTTTTTTCTATTTCTCTTGCATCTATTTCATTGCGTATTTTTTCAAAATATTCTTTGTTATTTTTCGTATTTCTTAGCGCCAATTTTTGTGGAAATAAGAAATTTCTTGCAAAACCATCTCTAACATTTACGAAATCCCCAACTTTTCCAAGTTTTTTTATGTTTGTTGTGAGAATTACTTTCATTTATAAAATTTTTTTTTAGTATAAGAAATTAAAGATAAAAAACGGGCTCTTTTTATAGCCCTTGCAAGCTCTTTTTGTTTATTATTTGAAACTTTTGTAATTCTACTTGGTGTTATTTTTCCTTTTTCAGAAATATATCTTGATATTAATTTTAAATCTTTATAGTCTATTTTTGGAGAGTTTTTTTGACTAAAAGGGCAAAATCTTTTTCTATCCTCAAAGGGTCTATTTTTTCTATCATCTTTTGACCTCATTATATTCAACCTTGTTTATTAATCTTCTTTTAATTTAGTAGGAAGTTTTTCATGATTTTCAACTTTTATAAACAAATTGCGAATTATTTTTTCATTTTGACTTATACTTTTTTTTATATCTTGGATTTTACTACCTTCAATTTCTAATTGATAATATTTATAAAATGCCTTTTGAAAATTTTTTATTTTATAACTTAAATCCCTTAAACCCCATTCTTCTTGAGAAATTATAGAACCACTCAAATCAATTAACTGCTTCTTAAAGGATTCTTCCTGTTTTATTAAGTTTGCGGACGACAAATCCGGGCTTAATAATATTACCGCCTCAAATTTACTCATATGCTCCTTGGTTAAAACTCAAAAAATATATTTCGAGTGAAGTAATTGTTGTTAATATTTATTATTTAACATAAATCAAGATAAAAATGACAGCATTAATATTTCCAGGACAGGGAAGCCAATTTGTTGGAATGGCAAAAGATTTTTATGATGAATTTTTGATTGCGAGGAAAACATTTGAATTAATAGAAAATTCAACAAAAATTAATCTTAGAGATATAATTTTTTATAATAAATCAGAATTATTAAATATTACTAAATATACACAACTAGCAATTTTTTGTTCGTCTATGAGTATATTTAATGTTTTAAAAAACGAAATTGATATTGATAAATTATCCATAAATTACTTTCTAGGTCACTCACTTGGAGAATACACTGCATTAACTGCATCAAATGTTATTTCTATAGAAGATTGTTCTATGCTTTTGAAAATCAGAGGCGAATTAATGCAAGATGCTTATAAAGAAAATATGTCAGGTATGGTTGCAATAATAGGACTTGACTGTACAAAAATTGAAAAAATTATAACAGATAATAATCTTAAAATAGAAGTTGCTAATGATAATTCACCAATGCAAGTAGTTATTTCAGGAACTAAAGAAGATTTATTAAAATCAAAAAATTTTATTATGAAGAATGGAGCAAAGAAATTTATATTTCTTAATGTTTCATCAGCTTTTCATTCAAGATTAATGAAAAATGCTGAAAATAAAATGATATTATCTTTAAATAAAGTAACCTTTCAAAATCCTTCTTATTATATTATTTCTAATTTTTCTGCTAAAGATACTAGAGATTCAAAAATCATATTTTATAATCTAACAAAACAAATGTCAAATAAAGTAAGATGGGTTGAAAGTATTGAATGTTTAGATAATTTGAATGAAAATAAAATTATTGAAATCGGTCCAGGTAATGTTTTATCAGGTTTGATAAAGAGAATTTCTAAAAATTTTACAATTTTCAATATTAACAGTATAGATGATTTATATAATTTTGCGAATGAATTATAAAATGAATAATAAAAAAGTTTTAATAACAGGCGCATCTGGAGGAATTGGCAAGTCGTTATGTGAAAAGTTTATTGAATCTGATGCAATTATTATTTGCACTTCTTCTAATGTTGAAAAATTAAAAAATTTAAAAAATCTATATGGAAATGATCATCATTATTATTTATTGAATTTAACTAATAAAAACTCTATTTCTGATTCAGTTAAACAAATATCGAAGGATCATAATAATATAGATATTCTCATTAACAATGCTGGTACTACGAATGATAATTTATTTCTGCGTATGAAAGATGAACAATGGCAAAATGTAATTGATATTAATTTAAATTCTAATTTTTACATAATAAAAGGAATATTACCTAATATGATTAAGAGAAAAAGTGGTAATATAATTGGAATTACTTCGGTAGTTGCTTTTACAGGCAATCCTGGACAATCAAATTATTCTGCTTCAAAATCAGCAATTATCTCTATGTATAAATCAATTGCTTTAGAAGTTGCACAAAGAAATATTAGAGTTAATACTATAGCTCCTGGATTTATAAAAACATTTATGACTGAGAAATTAAATAATATTCAAAAAGATACGATAATGAAAAAGATACCTATGAAGAAATTTGGTGAACCAAATGATGTTGCAAACCTAGCCTTATTTCTCTCAAATAATGTTTCATCCTATATTACTGGCCAAACTTTCCATGTAAATGGCGGTATGTTAATGATTTAAATAGTTGACATAATCTTATATAATAATTTAATAGACATCAATTAAGGAGATAAAATGAGTAGCACAGAAGAACAAGTTAAAAAAATTGTTATAGACCATCTTGGTATAGAAGAAAGTAAAATCACTTCTGATTCAAAATTCATTGAAGATCTAGGCGCTGATAGTTTAGATACAGTAGAATTAGTAATGGCATTTGAGGAAAAATTTAACATAGAAATACCTGATGATGCAGCAGAAACAATAAGGACTATTCAAAACGCAATTGATTTTATTGATAGTAAAAATTAATATTTAAATTATCTTACTAAAAATTTATAAATTATTCCGTTTTTTTAATGAAAAGAGTTGTTATAACTGGCTTAGGTCTTTTGACATCTATTGGAGAAGGAGTGGAAAAAAATTGGTCAAATCTCCTTTTGACTAAGTCTGGGATTAAAAAAATTACTTCATTTGATGTTGAAAATATGCCTTGTAAAATTGCAGGTTTTATTTCAAATGACGAAAGTTCTCCTAATTATTTTAATATCGATAAACACATAGAAAAAAAATTCATAAATAGAAATGATAGATTTATTCAATATGGAATGATTGCTGCTAATTTTGCAGTAAAAGATTCTGGTATTGATAATTTAAATGATCAACAAAAACTTAGGATTGGTGTTTCTGTTGGATCAGGCATTGGAGGACTGGAAACAATAGCAAATAATTCAATAACTTTAGAAGAAAAAGGACCTAGAAAAATTTCTCCCTTTTTTGTTCCTGCTTCTTTAATAAATTTATTATCAGGACAAATTTCTATTAAACATGGTTTTAAAGGTCCAAATCATTCAGTTGTTACTGCATGTGCAACTGGCGCCCATTCAATTGGAGATGCAGCAGAAATAATTAAAAGGGGAGCAGCTGATATAATGGTTGCAGGCGGTGCTGAAGCTGCTGTGTGTAAACTAGGATTAGCAGGTTTTTGTGCAGCAAGAAGTTTGTCTACTGGTTTTAATGATACTCCAGAAAAAGCTTCTAGGCCATGGGATAAAGATAGAGACGGTTTTGTGATGGGTGAAGGTTCAGGTGTTTTAGTTTTAGAAGAATTGGAAAATGCAAAAAAACGTAGAGCTAAAATATATGCTGAAATAATTGGTTATGGAATGTCAGGGGACGCACATCATATTACTTCTCCATCTGAGGATGGCGATGGAGGTTATAGAGCGATGCTGGAAGCTATTAAAATGGCAAAGATAGACGCTAATGAAATCAATTATATTAATGCTCATGGTACTTCAACACAAATTGGTGATGATATAGAATTAAAAGCAATAATGAGAATATTTAATAATAATAACAATTTAAAAATAAGTTCTACTAAGTCTTCCATTGGACATCTACTTGGAGCTGCTGGAAGTGTTGAAGCAATTTTTTCCATACTTTCTATTATAGATAATAAAGTTCCAGCTACTTTAAATTTAGATAATCCATCTCATGAATTTAATATTGATTTAGTTGCAAAATTTCCTCAGGATCATAATGTAAATATTGCACTAAGTAATTCATTTGGTTTTGGAGGAACAAATACAGCGTTATTGTTTTCGTCTTATTAAAAAGAAATTATTTATTTTTATAGTATTTTTATTATTTTTATTATTTATTTTTTTATTTAAAGGATCAATTAATAAAGAAAAAATTATTGAAATTAAAAAAGGAGCAAGCATAAATGAAATTTCTTTATTGATTTTGAAGGATAAAACTTTTTTTGAAAAAAAAATATTTAAAATATATCTTCAAATATATAATTTATATATTGATAATATTAATTACGGAGAATTTAAATTTAATAAAAATTCAAGCTTAATAGATATTGTAGAAATAATTTCTAAACCAAGTAATGTTTTTTATAAATTTACTTTAATTGAAGGTTGGCAAATTTATCAATTAGAAAATTATTTGAATTTTATTTTTGATACTTCAATAAATATTGATTATCAAGATATTTTAGCTGATACCTATAAATATAAATCTACAGATACTTTAGATAAAATAATTAAATTAATGCATAAAAATAAAAATCAATTATTTAATAATTATTATGGCAATATTTTACTTAATAAATATTCTGTTAATAAAATTATGACTATTGCATCATTAGTAGAAAGAGAAGGGATAAATGATAAAGACAAAAGAATGATTTCATCTGTTATATTTAATCGATTAAATAAGAATATGAAACTACAAATAGATGCTTCAACGATTTTTGCTATAACAAAAGGTAAATTTAAATTTACAAGAAAATTACAACTTAACGATTTGAAAATTAAAGATGATTATAATACATATTTTATCTATGGTCTACCTCCTAATCCAATATGCTATGTTGGAAGAAAAACAATTGAAATAGTTCTGGAAAATTATAAAAGTGAATTTTTATACTATTTTTTTAATCATGAATTAAATAAACATGTTTTTTCAAAAACATATCATGAACATAAATACAAATTAAATAAATATAGGCTAAGAAATTGAATAATTCAAATAATATTAATAATAAAATAGTTATTATTTCATCACCTTCAGGAGCAGGGAAAACTACAATTTGTAAATATTTAATAAAAAAGATTGATAACATTAAATTATCAATCTCCTACACAACTAGACCTAGAAGAAAGAATGAAAAAAATGGAAAAGACTATTTTTTTATAAATCGAGAGAAATTTAATACACTTACTAAACAAAGCTTTTTTATAGAGACAGCAAAAGTATTTAATTTTTATTATGGCACTCCTAAAGAAAATATTAAAAATGCATTTAAAAAAAATAAACACATATTATTTGATATTGATTGGCAAGGAGCAAAAAAAATAAGAAAAAAATATCATAAATCACAGATAATTGATTTTTTTATTCTTCCTCCAAATAAAAAAGAATTAAAAAATAGATTAGAAAAAAGAGGAAGAGATAATAAAAGAGAAATCAAAAAAAGACTTTCTTTAGCTGTTGCTGAAATAAAACATTATAAAGAATATGAATATGTTTTAATTAATGATAAAATTATTCATACAGTTAATAATTTAGTTAAAATTATAAATCATTCACTCTTTATTAATGGAATTAATAAAAAAATTAAAAATTATAGAATTGATTAAATACATTCATCAATTCAGAAACTTTTAAATCTTCTGCTCTTTTTTTATAAGTACAAGAATTACTTAAACTTATTTCCTTTCCTTTTAATTTTAAAACAGTAGATAATTTTTTTCTTTTGTATTGGAAAATATCTCTAGTAAATGATTCAAATTTATTTAGATTAATCTTTAAATTTTTTTTTGGAGTTATTGAAATTACCGATGAATTAATTTTGGGTTTCGGAAAAAAAACTTTATTTGAAAGCGAAAATTCAATTTTGTATCTAGATGACACTTCAATAAATAAGTTAAGTCTATTTTTTTTTTTATTTTCATAATTCATTTTTTCAGCAACTTCCTTTTGAATCATTAAAACCATTTTATATATTTTAGAATCTATTTTGAGCCAATTAAAAATTAATTTTATACTAATATTGTATGGCAAATTTGAAATTATCTTCTTTTTTTCTTTTATATAATTAAAATTAAAATTAAGGGCATCATCATTTATAATCTCAATATTTTTATAATTACGATATTTTTTTTTTAAATTTAGGTATAGATTATAATCTTTTTCTATTAAACATAGTTTTTTTGGATTTTTTTTGATTATTTCATCAGTTAAGAAACCAGTACCAGGTCCTATTTCAAATATGTACTGATTATTAATTGAAGTTACATTAACTATTTTCTTAGCAATATTTTTATCTATTAGAAAATTCTGACCAAGTGATTTTTTTGGTTTAAACAATTTTTAATCTATTCTTAATAATTTTTTTTGTTAATTTGAAGCAATAAAGTAAACTATTTGTTTTTGCTTTATTTAAACCAACTATATCATAAGCTGTTCCATGGACTGGTGAGACTCTTACAATATCAAGAGATCCAGTATAATTTATACCATTAAACTTACTTAATATTTTAAAAGGAATAAGAGCCTGATCATGATAACAACACAGAAAACAATCATAATATTTAATGTTTTTTTTTGTAAATAAGGAATCAGCTGCAAATGGACCGTCAATAAATATTTTTTCTTTTTTAAGTTTATTAATAACAGGTATTATGTATTTGTTTTCTTCATAACCTATGATACCATTCTCACCAGCGTGAGGATTTAGTCCTGCTAATGCTATTTTTGGATTTTTAATAGAAAAATCATTTTTTAAGGTTAAAATTAATTTTTCAATTTTTTTTAATATAAAATTCATATTCTTTAGTTTTTTATTTATATTATTTATTGGTATATGTGTCGTAAGAGGGGATACGATTATTTTTTTTGAGTAAAATATCATGTTCGTATATTTTTTATTATTTAATTTTTCAAAAAATTCTGTTTGTCCTACAAATTTATTATTTATTTTTTTTGAAATTATATTTTTATTTAATGGCAAAGTAATTATTCCTTTACAAAGATTTTTATTATTTAACTTATAACTTTCTAATAATGAATTATAAGTATTATCATTATTATTTTTTGCCTTAATATCAAATATTGAAAAATATTTATTGTTTATTTTTTTAAATTCATTTTTATCATAATTAATTATCGTTCTTATAATTAGTTTGATTTTTTTGTTAATTAAATATTTTGTAAATAATTTTTTGTTAGTTATTAGAATAAAATTATTAATTTTTTTTGTTTTCCATAGTTTGATTAGTATTTCAATACCAATTCCATTAATATCTCCAATGGTAACTGCAATAATTTTTTTATTCATACCATTTAAAATTATATCTGATTTTCAGATCAAACAAAAAATTATCTTCTATCTTTATTATTTCATAATCAATTTTATCATTAATTATAGCTTCTTTTGATGTTTTAGAGTTATAATTAAGATCACAAAGAATTAAATAATATTTTATGTTATTATTATCTATTAATATTTTGTCATTAATTGATTTTAAATTTTCTGTAATAATATTATTCAATTTTGAAATTTCGATTTTATCAAATTTATCAATATTTATATTTTTTTTTGTTTTTTTAATATTATTTAAATTTTCACAAACAATTATTTCACTATTTATTTCATTTTCGAACGTAATTTTATAAAAAGTAATTTTTAATTCAATATTTTTTTTGAATTCCTTTGTAATTTTTCCAATTAAAAAATAATCACTTTTTTTTAATACAAAAACTTCATTATTAAATATTTCTTTTTTTATTGAAAGTTCAATATTATCAAAACTATTAATTGCATTTGTTAAATAAACATAATCAATTAATTCCTTATTAAGTTTTTTTTTTGTTAAATCTATATTATTAAAATCAATTATTTCTAATATTTGATCTAAATTATATTTGATTTTGTTATCGAATGTAAAATAATTTATTTTAAAATTATATATATCAAATACTTTATTTTCTTCTTTTAATATAGAATTTCTCTTTTCACTTAATAAATTTTCAATAATTAATTTTCTTTGATAATCATAACGTAAATATTTTAATAAATCTTTTTCACTAATTATTATATTTAATGATTTTTTTTTATCATTTAATAAAATATCATTTAAATATTTATTTATAATTTTTTCATTTATATTTATTTTATATTCTTTTGCATACTCATTAAATAATAAAACAGATATAAAATCGCTCAAAATGAATTCATTGTTTAATAGATCATTTTTGCCTGATAAAATTTTAAGATAATTAATTCTTTTGTTTAAATCTATAGTAGTATAAATTTCATTATTTATTGAAAACAATATTTTTTCAACTTTATTAGCTTTAGCAATATTACTAATTATGATTAATATAAGTAAGATTTTAATTAAATAGACCATTGTCTACGTATGTAGATATCCATTCAATATCTTTTTTATTAGTTTCGTAAACAGCTAAATTTGAAAATGTGTATGAACCTAAATGTTTAAATGAAAACATTAAGGTCCATCTATCACTTTAAATTTAGCATTGTCAATGCTTGAAGAATTCCATCTAATACCCTGTCTTTGCCTATGATCTACAGCTAAATTTGTAGATGCGTATGAACCTAAATGTTTAAATGAAAACATTAAGGTCCATCTATCACTTTAAATTTAGCATTGTCAATGCTTGAAGAATTCCATCTAATACCCTGTCTTTGCCTATGATCTACAGCTAAATTTGTAGATGAGTATGAACCTAAATGCTTAAATGAAAACATTAAGGTCAATACATCGCTTGGTTTTAAATCTCGGTCAGAATAAAAACTTCTACCAAAACTTAAATTAATACCAAAACATTCATCGAAATATGAATATCCAGCACTATATTGTGTTGGATCATCTTTTATTAAATCAAATGTGGAATTTAAATAAATATCAGAATAATTAAAAAATTTGTTACTATTAAAACTAAGATTAAGAGTTTCATTTCCAATTTCAAAATTCTCATTTCTTTCTTGAAAATATTTTAAATTAAATGAACCTAATTTACTGCCTTTACCATAAGTAAATTCCTGGTTTTGAATCATTCCTACATCTACATTAAATCGAAATTTATGAGCTATGTTTCCAATTTTTGATCCACTATATGAGAGACTTCCTAATAAATCAGACATATAATCTTTCAAACCTACTTCTTTAATGTAATTGCTATCTGCATCAAATTCATATGATTGAGATAAAGAAGATTTCAATCTATCTGTATTTAATTGCACCCCGTAATTTACTCTCTTACTATTGTCTAATTTATCTGTTCCAACAAATCTGTCTAACTCACTAACAGTTAATAAAGAATATGAATTATTAGTTGATTCTTCATTTGATACTTTATCTGAACTAGACTGAGAACCATTCACAATAAAGGATATGGTGGGTATTATATTAAGATTATTTTTTCTATTTACTATTGGACTTTGTATATATAAACCTGTCATTGGAAATATTCTACCATATGTTCCGGTGTAGTCTTCTCCTGCTATTTTTTTGTTTGTTATATTATAAAATTGACTGAGTAATTCAGTTTTAAGATTTAATTTACTATTAAGTCTATAAAACTCATAGTCAGTTGATAAATTATGATAAATTTTTTGCTGCTGCTGAGCATGAACGTCAGTACCATTATCTCTAAAGATATTATAAAAACTAACTTTCTGACTGTATTTAATTTTGCCTTTTGAGTAAGTTCCATCTGAGTACATAATATAAGGAAAAGTTGTTGGGTAAGTTTTATTATCTTCAGCGTTTCTTACAACTTGGTAGCCAGTAATATTAGAATGTAAATGATCATCAAATTTTCTCAAGTTATATCCATCAAGAGCAACTGAAGTGCTTAATGCGTTTTTTCTATTTAAAAAATTGTTTTGATCTGACCTTCTTAAATAAGTTGGAGAAGATTGAAATGCTGAAGTTAATGATAATTTATATTTTTCATTAATATTTTTATTTAAACCTGTAATTAAACTAAAATCTCTTAACCAACTTTCGTTATTTTGATTTTCAAAATTTGTATCTGATTGAAAATAGACACTAAAACCACCCCCTGAAATTACTTGTTGATAATTAGCCAAAATTCTCTGAGAAGAATCAACGCCTCCACCATAATTTATAGTAGGAGTTAGTAATAATTCTTTATCCTCATCTATGGCAAAATAATATGGAAAAGAAAATGTTTGACTTGTTTGTGCATCTATAAAATTAGTACTAATATTTGGATTTAAAAATCCAGATTTTCTTTTTTTTCTAAGTGGTGAAGGGGACACTACATAAGGGAGGTAGTAAACAGGAACATTGAATAAACGCATTTTTGCATGTTTTTGATATAAAAATAACTGTTCTCTATCATGAAGTATTTTTTCAGCTTCTATTTGCCAAATTGGGCAAATAAAATTTTTAATATTTATTCTTGATGTACAAGGTGAATAAACACCTTTGTTAATCATATCAATTTTTCCAGTTTTAAAGCCTTTTATTCCTACAATTCTAGAACCATCATTTAATAACATTTTAACATCATTTATTATTCCATTTTCAAAATTTGATGAGAATTCTCCACTTGTTCCAAAATAATAATTATTTTTATTATCTTTGTATGAAAAATTTATAGGAAGTGTCATTTTTTTTGTTTTATTATCAATTATTACTAAATCTGACATTAATATTTCGTTTTCATCTATAATTTTAATATTTTCTTTACTAATAATATTATTTTGAGAGTCATAACTTATTGAATCTGCATAAATTAATATTTCTTTAGCTGTATGTTGTCTTGTAATAATTAAGACTAAAAAAAATAAAAAAAATATATAAATTTTGTTCATTTTAATTAATTTCAATATTAATTATTTGATAAAGTCCAATAATTAATGGAATTGAAAAAATGATTAAGTAGGATAATAAAAAATTAATGCTATATTTTATAGTAAGGGTAGTAACTATTTCCTTTAATAGGAATAATAGAAATCCTATTAGAATAGATATAAATAGTACTTTGAAAAAACTTTCATTTTTTTTGAATTTTCCAGAAAAACCCATAACAATGAAACCAATAATAACAAGAAAAAAAGGATTAATAATTGTTGAAATATAGAAAAGAGAAATTTCAGAAGAATATAAATTAAATTTTTTAAGTGTATTTAAATGTTCTTTGAATTTAAAAAATGGTATATTTTTAAAGTTTGATATACTATCAATTAAATTACTTTTATCAAAGTTTAAACTTAGTTTTAAGTTTTTGCTTTTTTTATACTCATCATTATCTATATTAAGCTTAATAACGTCATTTAAATAAAATTGTTTATTAATAATTTTACCATTTTTTGAAAGAATAAAATAATTATTATCTTTAGTTATTGATATTATTTTAATGTTTTTTGCGTTCATATTTTCAAGATTAATATTTGATATATTAATAAAATATTTTTCATTAGTGTTTTTGATATTTTTAATCCATAATTCATTATTTTTTATATTAATAGAATATTGATCTGAGAAATCTTTAGTAGTTATATTATTATATTTATTTTCTAATTTTGAAGATAAAGGATTAATTAAAATTAGAATTAATACTCCTATAATAAATATTGATGCTGCGATTGGTTTATAAATATCGATTAATGAAAAACCAATATTTCTCATAGAAATTATTTCATTATTATTTATTAAATTTCTATAAACAAAAGCTGTTGAAATAACTATTACAAAGGGAATAATATCTATTATAATTGTTGGTATTTTTAACAATGACAAATATATTATAGAAAATATACTTGAATTTTTTTTTTCTATTGTTTTAGATATTTCTAATAAATTGATTAATTGAACAAATAATCCAATAAAAAAGATATTTAATAGAATATATTTTGTTTTCATTAAGAATAAATATAAAAATATTTTTTTATTCATAAAATTTCATTAATTTTAAACTACCGCCAAAAATATGTATTAATAATATATTAAATATATTAAATATAATTAAAATATTATAATCAAAATTAATATTTTCTAAAAAATTATCAGTTATTAAAATAAAAATAGTAAATATTATAAATAAAAACAAATTATTATATTTGTAGTTATTATTTTTAATTATGTATAAATAAAAATATAATACAAAAGATAATATTATAAAAATATCCGATATTCTTTGTATTATTATTATTTTATTAGTATCTTTTTTATAATTTAATAATTCATATATTCCTACAGTGTTTTTATCAAAATTTTTGTATATATTTTTTTTTATACTTGGAAATTCAATTTTATAATTTTCAAATTTTAATTTTTCAATTTCATCATTATTTACTACTAATTTAAATCCCTTGAATAGTGTAAATAATAATTTATTATTCTCATTTATGATTGTACCTGATTTTGCATAAATAATATTGTTTTCTTCATTTTTAAAATTGATCAATATGTCTTCAAATTTTTTGTTATTATTATCAAAATCAATTACAAGATTATCGTTTAATTCAATAAAGTTTGAAATATTAATCTTATCAAATTCTATTCTATTCCTTAATTCAAATTCCTTTTTTTTGTAAATATCGTATGAATATGGAGAAAATATAAAATTTAATAAAAAAGATATTCCTATACAAATTACTAATAAAAAAATAATTGGTTTTTTTATTTCTGAAGTTGATAACCCTAAACTATAAATAGCTATAATTTCTTTATCTCTTTCAAATTTTAAAAATGCAAGAACAAGTCCAAATATCATGATGAATGGTAAAGTAATATTTGTTAAGTTAGGAATTAACCATAAAGATAGACTAAAAATATCAAAAAATTGAATATTGAGATTGTTCATAATTGAAAAAAGTCTTGATATTTGCATCAACCAAGCAATTGATACAAATATGAAAAAAACAAGTGTACATGATTTAACAATTTGACTAAATATGTATAAATTTATCTTATTCATTAATAATATGTTATCTAATATTTTATATTTTAAACAATTTAACAAGAAAAATACTAATTTAGTAATAGTATTATCAAAATTACCTGAATTAAATACTATAACCTTGCCTTTTGAAACTTCAAAAATATTAAAAAATAAAAGCATTATCACCAACCTCAATAAAAAAGAATATGCAGAAACTTCAATAGAATCTCATCAATTACGATTTTTTTTTGATGTAAAAATATTTATAATTAAAAAAAACGATATATCTGCAATTAGAGCTGGTTCAAAACTATATATCAAATTTGATGATATCTCTAAAAAAGATATTTCGTTTATATTTTCTAATTATTTGTTAAATAAAAAAGATTTTTTGTGTTCCAATTTCATTTTTGGTTTTTTAATGAGATCTTATTCATTTTCAAAATATAAAAAAGAGAAAATAATGTTTACTCCCAAATCATTAAATGTTTTTTCTAATAATAATCGCAAATTAAAAAGTTTAAATAAATTTCTTAATCTTTTAAAATCTATTAATTTTTGTAAGGAACTTGTATCAGAGCCAGCAAATATTCTTAATCCTGTTACTTATGCAGAAAAATGCTTACCCTTAAAAAAACTTGGACTCAAAACAAAAATTCTCAATTTAAAACATTTAGAGAAAATTTCTATGGGATCATTATTATCCGTTTCTAGAGGCAGTGCTATTGAGCCCCGTGTGATCGTTTTTGAATGGAAAGTAAAAAAAAGTTCAAAGCCAACCATATTGGTTGGTAAAGGCGTCACATTTGATACAGGGGGGATATCGATTAAACCTGCAAGAGGAATGGAAGAGATGATTATGGATATGGCAGGCTCAGCTGTAGTTGTTGGATCTATGATGAACGTAGCACTTAATAAAGTTAACAAACCTATTGTTGGGATCATAGGTTTGGTTGAAAATATGCCAGATGGAAAATCTCAAAGACCTGGGGACATTGTCAGAAGTTTATCAGGACAAACAATAGAAGTCTTAAATACCGATGCTGAGGGTAGACTTGTTCTAGCTGATTTATTAACTTATGTACAAAAAAAATATACACCAAAAGAAATAATTGATTTTGCAACTCTAACCGGAGCTATAATGATTTCCTTAGGAACTCATAAAGCTGGTCTATTTTCAAATAATGATAAATTATCTAAGCGATTAGAAAACTCAGGAAACATTACTGGAGAAAATGTTTGGAGATTACCTATGGGGAAATCTTATGACAAAGAAATTGATTCTCAAAGAGCGGATATGAAAAATATTGGTTCAACAATATTTGGTGGCTCTATACAAGCAGCACAATTTTTAAAAAGATTTATTAATGATGATATTCCTTGGGCTCATTTAGACATAGCGGGCGTTACTTGGTCTATGAAAAATACTCAAAATGGTTTTGCCGAACTACATGCTCAAGGAGCAACCGCATTTGGTGTGAGGTTGATTGATCAATTTTTAAAAAATAAATAAAATGGAAAGAACATTCTCTATTATCAAACCTGATGCTACAAAAAGAAATATCACTGGAAGAATTAATCAAATTATTGAAGAAAATGGTTTAAAAATAATTGCTCAGAAAAGAATTAAATTATCTTCTGATCAAGCCATAAAATTTTATTCTATACATAATAAAAAACCTTTTTTTAATGATTTAATTAATTATATGACTTCAGGACCTGTCGTTGTACAAGTTTTAGAAGCTGATAATGCAGTTGATAAGTATAGGGAAATAATGGGAGCAACCAATCCTGAAAAAGCTAAAAATGGAACTATTAGAAAAATACTTGCTTTAAATGTTCAGGAAAATTCTGTTCATGGTTCTGATTCAATAAAAAATGCAATAAATGAAATTAATTTTTTCTTTATCGAAAATGAAATAGTGGGTTAATTATATATTTGAGAAATTAAAAGAATTCGTTTTTTCCTTATATTTGCCTATAATATTGTTTTTATTATTGTTTAATAAATTCTTAGTTATGAATAAAATAACGAATATCATTATAGCAATATTAATTTTATCTGTTTCAAGTACTTCATTTTGTAAGAATATTTACGCTACGGACTTTCACCACATTGAGATAAAAACAAATGATGCAACTAAAACAAAATTGGAGGAAATTAAAAAAATAAAGATTAAAAGTTTAATAAGTATTTTAGATAAAATTCTTACTACTGAAAATATAAATTATTTAATAAAAAAAAACCAACATCAGAAATATTTAGGTAACTTTGTAAAAAATATAATCATAGAGAATGAATTTATTACAAATGAAAAATATATTGCTGATATAAAAATAAATTTTAACAAAAAAGATATAATCCATTTCCTACGTGATAGTAAATTAAATTATACAGATATATCCTCAGAACCTTTTCTTGTTCTTTCATCTTATAATGAGGATTTTATAGCTTATGGACTTACTGAAAAAAATATTTTTTATGATATTGATAAATTAGCTTTAGAAATTAATAATAAATTACTTAATATTAAGATACCTGAATTAAATCCTAATGATCGATTTATTACCTCCTATAAAAGTATCATTAATAATGATATTACATCTTTATCAAAGATAGCAAATAAGTATAATGTTAATGATATATTCATTATTAATATTAAAAAAATAAAAAAAGATGAATTAAATATAAAGATTGAATATTATTCCTATCAAACAGAAAAAGTTTTATTTGTTGGTGTCTTGAATTTATATGATGTAAATGAATTACATAACTATATAATCTCACATCTTAATGATTGGTGGATAAAAAATCATTTAATTGATAATAACATAATCAATATAGTCACTTGCAGTATAAATTCTCAAAATTATTCTGATTTAATAGATATAAAAGATAAAATTAAAAATTTAAGTCAATTTAAATCAATAAAAACAATGATGATATCATATAATAATAATATTGAAAAAATTGAATTTTATGGCGATTATTCAATTTTTACTGAATCTTTATTATTAAATAATATTGAAATAAAAACTAATGATAAGTGTTCTATAAGGTCAATGAAATAATGAAACAAACTACTTTTGAATATAATATTTTACCAAAAAATAATCTTGAAAATTTTTATGTTTCTGAGGCGAATCAAGATGCTTATAATTTTATTATAAATGAAAATAAATTTAATGATTGTTCAATTTTATATGGACCCAGTAAATCTGGCAAAACACATCTGGGTTTAATTTGGAAAGAATTGAATAATGCAGTCATATATAATAATGAAAACTATAATGATATTATTCAGTGTGAAAAAAATATTTTTGTAGATAATTTTCTAAAAAATATTAATGAAGAAAATTTATTTCATTTAATCAATCATTGCTTTAATAATAATCTTAAAATTCTTTTATGTACCGATAAATTAATATCGAATTATATATTTCAATTGAAAGATTTATCCTCAAGACTTAAATCATTTAATTTTATAAAAATTAAAATACCTGATGATGAGCTAATAGTTAATTTAATTAATAAGCTTTTATATGATAAGCAAATAATTATTAATAACTCTGAAATTTTTTCTTATGTCTTAAAAAGAATTAATAGAACTTATAAAGACATATATTTATTAGTTGATAAGATCGATAAATTATCTTTGGAAAAAAAAAGAGAATTAACCGTACCATTAATAAAAGAACTGATATAATAACCCTACAAAATGAATATTTATAGAACGCATTATTGTTCAGATTTATCATCAAAAAACTTAAACGAAGAAGTAATTCTTTCTGGCTGGATAGATACTAAAAGGGATCATGGTAATTTACTTTTTATTGATTTAAGGGATAATTACGGAATTACCCAATGTGTAATCGATATCAAGCATAATAAGTTTAAATTAATTAATGCTTTGGGCAATGAATCAGTTGTAAAAATATATGGAAAAGTTCTTAATAGATCCGATGACACCATTAACAAAACACTTAAAACAGGTGAAATAGAAGTTCAGGTAAATGATTTTGAAACACTATCAACATCAGAAGTACTACCTTTGCCAGTCAATTCAGATATTGAATATGGGGAGGAAGTTAGACTTAAATACCGTTATTTAGATTTAAGGCGTAATAAATTACATAAAAATATACTTTTGAGAAACAAAGTAATTTCTTCTATTAGATCAAAAATGATTGATAAAGGATTTACTGAATTTCAAACTCCAATTTTAACATCAACCTCTCCTGAAGGAGCTCGTGATTTTCTGGTTCCATCAAGAATTCATCAAGGAAAATTTTACGCACTTCCTCAAGCCCCCCAACAATTTAAACAATTACTTATGATTGCAGGATTTGATAAATATTTTCAAATAGCACCATGTTTTAGAGATGAAGATAGTAGGGCTGACAGATCTCCCGGGGAATTTTATCAATTAGATTTTGAAATGAGTTTTGTTACACAAGAAGATGTTTTTGATGCAATTGAACCTGTTCTTTATGAAGTATTTGTTGAAAATAAAAATTATAATACAAAAGAAAAATGTGATGTAAATAAATATCCTTTTCCACGCATTCCATATAGGGAAACTCTTGAACAATATGGTTCTGACAAACCGGACTTACGCAATCCTTTAGTCATTGAAGATTTTTCTAATATATTTTTTAAATCTAACTTTAAGATTTTTGCCGAACAAATTGATAAAGGATCCGTAGTTAAAGGTATAAAAGTTAAAAACACGTCAGATAAACCGAGAAGTTTTTTTGACAAGTTGAATTTATGGGCTCGTGATGAAGGATATGCAGGTTTGGGATATATAAGTTATTATGAGAATGAATTTAAAGGTCCTATAGCAAAAAATTTATCTAAAGATAAATTGAGTGAACTAAAACTCACAAATGGTGAATCGGTATTTTTTATTTGCGATAAACTTAACAACGCACAACTATTTGCTGGCATTGTAAGAAATAAACTAGGAAAGGAATTCAAATTGATAGAAGAAAATTCATTTAAATTTTGTTGGATTGTTGACTATCCAATGTATGAATTGGACGAAAATACAAATAAAATTCAATTTAGTCATAATCCTTTTTCAATGCCTCAGGGAGAAATGGAATCATTAAATAATAATAATCCTTTAGAAATTAAAGCTTATCAATACGACATTGTTTGTAATGGAGTAGAATTATCTTCGGGGGCAATTAGAAATCATAAGCCTGATATTATGTATAAAGCTTTTGAAATAGCAGGATATGATAAAAAAATGGTTGAAGATAAATTTTCAGGAATGCTAAATGCACTCAAATATGGAGCTCCGCCACATGGAGGTTGTGCACCTGGCATTGATAGAATTGTTATGTTGTTAGCTAATGAACCTAATATTAGAGAAGTCATAGCATTCCCAATGAATCAACAAGCAATGGATTTGATGATGAACGCCCCCGCTAATATAGATATGCAAAGATTAGAAGAGTTGGGTATTAAGTTAGTTGATAAAAATTAAACCTGTTCCAATTATTGCAATTAACGTCCCCAGCCAGGCACCCAGGACAGGTATTTTTTTAGTAAAAATCCAAAGTAGAAATAATATCATTATTGGGCTTGTTGAAGAAAGAGTTGTAACAACACCCGCGTCTCCATTCTTAAGAGCAATTAATAACAAACTCATGCCTAAAGCCATGCCTAAAAAACCACTTATGGCGGTTTTAATAATAACATCTATAGAAAAATTAAAATTTGTTCTTTTGAAATTATTTTTTGACATATAGGTAAAAGATAAGAGAAACGCTGAAATAGTGGTTCTTATCGCGGCAGAAGCAATAGGATCAGCTCCTTTGTCTAAAACAGGTTTCATTATTATTAATCCTATAGCTTGACATAGAGCAGCAAGTGTACCGAATAAAATCCCAAGTTTTATTGAACCTTCTATTAACTCC
>Ga0187827_10001567_pt1 | contig 33286 bp, 29 predicted proteins | sample ETNtaG_39_FD_167969 | JGI IMG/M metagenome (GOLD analysis project Ga0187827, IMG submission 167969) | Marine microbial and viral communities from oxygen minimum zone, Eastern Pacific Ocean - ETNP2014_SV_150_PacBio MetaG (Illumina Assembly) | ecosystem: Environmental > Aquatic > Marine > Hypoxic...
GTAAAGTTATAGGTTTTATTAGATAAAGTGCACTTGAAAGAGCAATCATTAATACCATTTCCGCCAGAATTCTAGTAGGTATATTGGAAAAAGATGTTTCAGAATTCTCTAAATCTTTTTTCTTCACTTGCAAAATCCTTATTATTATCTCCTTGATATGAATATTTCGATGAATAGTTATAAATCTATTAATAAATTAATATAATAATTGATATGAATTTAACTATTAAAATCATCTAGAAAACCTTTCTTATTCAGAGAGTGGTTGCAAATGAAAATACATAATTTATTCTAGAGATAATCAATTACTGTATGAATAAATTATCATTATTATTTACTAAATCTAATAGGAGATAGATTTTAAACCAGAGATATTCAGAGCTCTTAATGCAGCCGGGGTAGCTCAGCCTGGTTAGAGCGCCAGCCTCCACAAAAAAAGGGCGTTACTCATAATCTGGAGGCCGCGGGTTCGAAACCCGCCCCCGGCACATAGATTTTACTAGAATATCATTTTGATTCTTTCAGGTTAACTCGGTTGGCTATAGACTTTTTTTATTACTACATCATATTTTATGATATACTAAAGATGTATGAATGATGAAGAAATTAATTCTATTTTATCAATATCTAAAACTATCGCAGTTGTTGGTCTTTCCAGAAATCCTTTAAAGGATAGTAATGAAGTGGCAAGTTATCTCCAATCTTAAGGTTATAGAATCATTCCTGTAAACCCATCTGCTGATAGTATTCTTGGTGAGAAATGTTATAATACAATTATAGATATACCTGAGCAATTATTTTTTTCAATAGATGTGGTGGATATATTCAGACCATCTGACGATGTATCATATATCGTATATCAGATTATTGAAATGAAGCTTAAGCTCAATAAACCTGATACTATTTGGATGCCAATTGGAATTATTGATGATGATGCCGCTAAACCTGCTCGTGAAGTTGGTATGCATGTTGTTATAATAAAATACATAATGATATCCTATAAACAGATGTTTTGAAATCATATATAACTAAGTTCACAAGATAAATTGTTGATGAACTGATGAGTAAATTATTGATAAAGATAGCGTCTCTTGTTCTTCTATTCATTCTTGTATTTTCAAGCTTATTTGCTTTCTTTATCTAGCCGTTTTGAAGACAACTTTAAATTATCATAATTAAGATAATTTGTAGCTGTGACTTTCCTTCCAATTCTAAAACAAATCTCTTCTACAAGATCTCTAGGTCCAACTAGAACATTTACTGAGCTTCAGGTTATTAGAGCCTTATTGATACTTGGAGAACGAAAGGTTATAGGAAGAACATTACTTTCTAGACTTCTGAAAACTGGATCTGGCGCAATAAGAACTATGATAAGTGATCTTGAAGAACATAAGATAATCAATATTGAAAGAGCTGGTTGCAGTTTGACGAAGACAGGTATCAATATCTATAAAGAGATTATCGAAAAGATACCTAAAGTAATTCAAATCGATGCAGGACGGCTCTCAGTAGCAAATTTTGATGCTGCCGCTCTTGTTAAAGATGGTTCAAAGTTCATTCATCGGGGTATAGAGCAGAGAGACGCAGCTATTAAGGCAGGTGCAAAAGGTGCTACAACATTGATGTATGAAAAAGATAGATTTACACTACCGATGGAAAGTATAGATTGTGCGAAAGATTTTCCAAGTAATATTTGGGTTATACTTGAAAAAAAATTTAAGCCTTCAGATGGAGATGTAATTATTATAAGCAGTTCAGATATTGAAGAATCCGCAATCTATGGAGCTTTGGCAGGCGCCCTAACCTTAGTAGAGGCTCCATAAGGCTGGTATAAAATTTGTCTATTAAGAACAAGATATCCAGTCATGGTTTAGTAATTGTTTATACTGGTGGAGGAAAAGGAAAGACAACAGCTGCTTTAGGTCTAGCTATTCGCGCTATTGGTCATGGTTGGAAAGTTTGCTTGATTCAGTTTATCAAAGGAACAAGGAAATACGGCGAGATTGAAAGTGTAAAAAGGTTAGCTCCTAATTTTGAGATCAATATATTAGGTGAGGGTTTTGTTGGAATTCTTGATGATGGTAAGTCTCTTACTGAGCATAAATCTGCTGCAAAAAAAGCATTGAAAATAAGCCATAAAAAGATTATTTCTGGCGATTATCAGATTGTGATTCTGGATGAAATAAATTATGCTTTATCACTTAATCTAATTGAAGTTAATGATATTCTAGAATTGATTAGAATTCGACCCAATGAAGTTTTCTTAATTCTTACTGGAGATAATGCAAATAAACAGGTTATTGATGTGGCGGATTTAGTGACAGAAATGAATGCTGTAAAACATCCATATCAAAAAGGTCTTCCCCCTATTAAAGGAATAGACTTCTAAGACATCATTAGATCTATCTAAGTGAGGAATTTGGCTAAGGATCCAGTTTGCGGCATGTTCGTCGAAGAATCTGAGCATGCATTAAAGGCAGAAGTCAAAGGAACTACCTACTATTTCTGTGCCAAAACATGTCTTGACACATTCACCAAACCAGAAGTCGAGCTTCGAAAACTGAAGATATATGCAATATTAAGTTTCACTTTAGGCATCCCAGCCTTAATATTATCAATGACGAATATATTACCTGAAGCAGTACCGAAAAACTTTTTTCTGTTCCTTCTTGTTACTCCAGTCCAATTCATAGCAGGATATAACTTCTACCGAGGAACATTTCATGCGATAAAAGCCCGTTCAGCGAATATGGACACTTTGATTGTCATCGGTACGTCAGCAGCTTGGGGTTATAGTACAGCTGTGACGTTTGTACCAGCCTTTTTCATAACTGATGTTTATTTTGATACTGCTGCACTGATCATTGCTTTTATCACTACTGGAAAACTACTAGAACATTATGTTAAAGGAAAAGCTTCTGAGGTAATAAGAAAACTCCTGAATTTGCAGCCAAAGATGGCTACTGTGATACGGAATGATGAAGAAACAGAAATACCCGTAGAGGAAGTACAAATCAAAGATATTATTCTAATAAAACCTGGAGCAAAGATACCAGTCGATGGGACGATTATTGAAGGACATTCTACAGTTGACGAAGCTATGATTACAGGTGAGAGCATACCTGTGGAGAAGAGTGTAAATGATGAAGTTATTGGTGCAACAATAAATAAAACTGGCGTTCTAACCATAAAGGCAATAAAAGTTGGTGCTGATACTACTTTATCTAAGATAGTGAAACTTGTAGAAGAAGCTCAAACAGCTCAGGCACCAATTGAGAGAATTGCTGATCAAGTTGCAAGTTATTTTGTTCCGATTGTAATAGCAGTGTCATTATCAGCATTCTTTGGTTGGTTTTATTTTATTGGAGAGACATTTAATCATGCATTTACTTCATTAGTCGCTGTTCTTATTGTAGCTTGTCCATGTGCACTTGGATTAGCGACACCAGCAGCAATAGTTGTGGGAACAGGAAAAGGTGCACAGCACGGTATTTTGATAAAGGGTGGTGAATACTTAGAAAAAGCACATAAAATTCAGACAGTAATTTTTGATAAGACTGGGACTCTTACTGAAGGGCATCCTTCAGTAACAGACATTGTTCCAATTGGCGATTTCAGTAAAAATGAATTATTAAGTTTATCAGCTTCTACTGAAAAGGATTCTGAACATCCTCTTGCAGAAGCTATTCTAGAATATGCTAAAACACATAATATATTATATAAAAAAGCCAAAACATTCGAGACTATCCCTAGCAGTGGAGTACGTGCCATTATTGACGGCCATAGTCTTTTATTGGGAAATCGTCGACTTATGACCAGAGAGAAAGTAGATATACAAGATATCGAGAATAGATTATCTGCACTTGAACACGAAGGTAAGACAGTTATTATTATAGCCATAGACGGAAGACCAGAAGGATTCTTAGCTATTACTGATACATTGAAATTGTCATCAAAAGATGCTATTAAGGACTTAACTAAAATGGGTGTAGAAACAATACTGTTAACTGGGGATAATCAGAGGATTGCACAAGCAATAGCTCAACAAGTTGGAATTGATAGGGTAATTGCTAATGTCCTTCCAGAAGATAAAGCTATGATAGTTAAAGAGCTTCAATCAGAAGGAAAGACTGTAGCTATGGTTGGTGATGGGATTAATGATGCTCCAGCACTTGCACAATCTGATGTTGGAATAGCTATTGGAAGTGGAACTGATGTAGCGGTAGAGGCTGCAGGCATGGTCCTAATTAAAAATGATTTGATTGATGTACCTACAGCCATAAAGTTAAGCCAATCTACTATGAGTAAGATTAAACAAAACTTGTTTTGGGCATTCTTTTATAATGTTGCACTAATCCCAATTGCAGCATCTGGATTATTGAATCCTATTCTAGCTGCTATTGCCATGGCTTTAAGTTCTATCACTGTTGTTACAAACTCTCTAACACTGAAAAGATTCAATCCAAAGCAGTGGAAAGGAAAACTTTCACAACAAAAAAGAAAAGAAGATAAAATAAAGGAGGTGGATAATAAGAAAATGGCAATAGACCCAATTTGTAAGATGACTGTCGATGAAAGTTCTGCCGCAGGAACATCAACCTACAATGGCAATACGTATTACTTCTGTAACCCTATGTGTAAAGACACTTTCGATAAAAAGCCAGAACAATATGTTTAGTGGTACGATAGAATCTTTAGTAAAATTGCTTTCAGTATTATTTTAGAGATTGTATTCTCGTTAATTCATTTGACGGAATATTTAGCTCTCTTGCTAGAGGTTCTAATGAATACTTTTCATTTTTGCTCTCAAATCCATCTATCATTTCTTTGATATATTGCTCATATTTGAGCGATACTTTGCTTCCCCAACATTGATTAAGATGATCTTGTAGGATAGCAGATATACCTAAAGATGGTATCCTGTATCCTTTCTTAGTAGGTTCACTCTCACCAACTATATCTGGAATTCCTACGAGAACGAATTTACCATCTATTATCATGTACCTAATATCACTGGCAATTATACAGTTGTTATAACGAATATCTGCTCCAGCAGTTGAATATTTATATCCAATGTAGAGTCTATTGGGAAATTTGGGTATTAGGAAGCTTATTTTAACGCCTTTCTTTACAAGTTCCCGAATATTTTTTACAATAATATCAATATTCTTTCTATCATTATCTGAAGGTTTACTACCTGTAATGCATCCAAAAATCGACTTTTCTGTTTCTTGAAACGCTTGTATTACTTCACTAAAGTACTCCTGTCTAGTTAAAACACGTGTTGTCCTACTCATTTCTCTTATCAAATTCTTATGAACCTTATCTTGTTTCAAATGGAAAACAAGTAATATCACTGTGAAGATGAGTAATATTAACTCAACTACAAGAAGAACAGATTCAACAGTGGACATATAGTTTGATTAAAATTTGTAATGATAAAAACCTTCTTAATTTGAATTTTACATACATTATTTAGATGGTAGCTTCTAGTTACTATCTAAAATAGATAATCCTTTAATATAATGATTTTTTATCCATTTTGATGTACAACGATCAATCTGACGGAGTAGCTGATGTTCTCAATATTCTTGGCAACGAGACAAGACGTAGAATTCTTCATCTCCTTTCAGAAGAGCCACGGTACTTTATTCAAATATCTAGAGATCTTGGAATAAGTCAACAGGCTATTCTTAAACACTTAGAGCTTCTGGAAAAGTTTGGATTAATTGGATCATATAGAGAGAAAAGTGACCTCGCTGCTCCAGCAAGGAAGTATTATCATTTGGATAAATCACTCTATTTGTCAGTAGGGATTACTAACGACAATGTAAAAATGGAGATTAGAGATATTGGCCATACTAAAAATGGAGCTAAGAATCCTAATGGGGAATTGATTATTGATGAAGGAATGAAGGAGCAATTTGAAGGTGATAATAACTTGAATAATCTATTGAATTCTTCTAGTGTATTATTGAAAAAGATTGATGAAAAATTAAATGATGTTGAACAAGATAAGATTTCACTTTTAAGATTGAAGCAAAATGTGATGAAAAAAATTCATGATTCAATAAGGTCTAATGTTGATGATGTTCTTGATCGAGCCATGCTTTATTCTATCGTAACTTCCAATTTAAATTTTGATGTCGCTTCTCTATCGGAACAATTCGATATTCGTGAAAAGGAAATTGCTTACCGTTTGATTTCCTTGAAGAAGCGCCTTAACCTTCCTTTTGACTAATTCTTACATAATACTTAAATACTTTTAGTTACTAACTTAAAGTGATTAACTATGAATTGTAATAATATGATGGATAATACAGCGTCTAGAGATCTGAGCGAGTCATCCACTTGGATACATATAATTAATATATCTAATTTACCATATGGCCATCAATGCTCAAGGAGGATGGTTGTATAGATGTTTAACGAAGATGACTTTCCATATGGGTATAAGAGAAAGCGTATTCCTTTCTTTTCAATTTTTCCAAGAGACATAGAGCTATACTTTGCGGAGATGGATAAGTACTTTGAAGAGATGTTCAAAGAGGCTGAAACAAAAATTCCTGATGAACTTGTAAGAGAGAAAGATCTACCTAAAGGTGGAAAGATACGTGAAATTGGACCATTTGTATATGGTTACTCTGTTACAGTTGGGCCTGATGGTAAACCTGTTATTCGTGAATTTGGAAATATCAAACCTACTTCGCATGGAAAAAAGCCAGTAGAAGTTCAGGATAAAAGGGAGCCTTTAGTAGACGTTTTCAATGAACAGGACTCAGTGAGGGTTATAGCGGAGCTACCTGGAGTAGAAAAGAAAGATATTAACCTAAATATCGAAGATAAAACATTGACGGTATCCGTAGAAAAGCCTAGAACGTATTACAAGAAAATTGAACTGCCGGTAAATGTAGATACATCAACTCCACAGGCACAGTACCGAAACGGGATACTTGAAATCAATCTGAAGAAACCGAAATATGAAAAGCCTGAAGGAAAGAAGATAGACATAGAGTAAAGGGTTTTTCAGCCCTTTTTTCTTTTTTTTATAAATAGGATTAAATTCAAATTTTTTCGTATAATTTAAGAAGCCTCGGCCGGGCTTTGAACCCGGGACCCCCACATCTTTAGATTATTCATTTACCAATGTGGTGCTCTAACCAGGCTGAGCTTTCTCTCCTCATATGAGGTACCGAGGCAGAGTTCCGAGGCTTGTCCGTCATCTTAGTGAAGAGCTATTAACTTTTACGTTTCATTGACTGTAAAGATTAATTAATTTATACATCAATGGATTTTCTGAGGGGTCGTTGTCTAGAGCATAATTCTTGATGAATTAGAAATATGCGGACGATATGGTCTAAGATGCATGGCTCGGGTAGCTTCCATCTCTGGTTAGTGATTCCATGAGATCGTGGGTTCAAATCCCACCGACCCCATTTTATTGAGGCTCAGGTATTTCATCAGGAATTGAAAAGAATACTACTATTTGCAGGACTTGCGCTATAAAGATTATTAAAAATCCTATTAGAATGATTGAAAAGATTGCACCTATCAAGTTTATCTTTGCTGAAGTGTTAAACATGTTTTCATTGAGTCGTTCACCCATTGAGTTATAGCTTTTCCTAAGGTATATAGCTGAAATAATGAATAATATCCAGAATAAAAGCAGTCCAATAACTACAGGTAATATAACCGAGATCGTGAAATATTGATCCAAAGATTTTATTCCTAAATTCTCCAAACCAACAAAAAAGAAAATTGCCAGAATTGCCACTGCGATAACTCCTGCGATAGCTGTTATGGATGAAATGAGCATATTGTTGAAGATGGATTTATCTTCAAGTATTTTTGAGATGTTTTTTTATTGCAAATAGTATGATGATATAGCCTGCTAGTGCAGCTGGTAACCTATTCCAGGAACTCCACTGAGTACTAGAAGTACAGCCCCTACACCTCCAAGAGTTTTAGTCTGGGAGAGTGTAATCATTTATAAAATTAATATTTAGACGCTCGTTAATAATAATATTGATTTTTTTTAGAATTGAATAATGATTTAATGGGAAAATGAATGGCTGTATTAAGCTATATCACATATATCGCAAGCATCGGAATCTAATTGAGGCTCATATTGTTTATGAACATCACATAGAAGATGGTTCCGTTTTATGTATCTCAGGGCTTCTGTGAGTTTAGTAGCTACTACTCGTCTATCTATTTCTTTTTGGGCAAGCATACTTGAAATTTCTATTACAGTTTGTTTTATTTCATCAGCCTGAATTGATTCTTGTGCTGCAGATCCTCGTTTATTACTTATGTAGTAGCTTATTGCTGTTTGAGTTACTCCAAGAAGTTCTGCTATTCTCATCTGTGTTAATCCATATTTAGTCATTAGTGTCTTTGCTATGCTGGCTCTAAGAGCTGGGAGTGCAGATTTTACAGCTAGTTCTTCAGGTAAAATCTTTGGTGTTACTTTACTCATGTTATTATCAAGATAGAATCAGTTAATCGGACATATATACCTAGCTATATCTTAAGGAGAAAGTTTAAGCAGTGCTCCGATTGTGGGATAAATAGGTTTTATTTCTTTGAGTGAAGAACGTATTATCGTAACTGCATTGGGACGTAATAAGGTCGGGATAGTTGCAGGTATATCTACAGTTTTGGCTGAACATAATGCTAGTATTATTGAGTTGACATCAGCAGAGATGAGTGGGCACTTTGTAATGGTTATGTTGGTTGACATCTCTAAGGTTGATGTATCACTTACAGGTCTACAAGAGAATCTGAATAATAAGGGCAAAGAGATTGGAGTTCAAGTTACAGCTCAACATGAAGATATCTTCAGATATATGCATAGAATTTAGAGGTAATAATTTTGTTCTCTAAAGAAGAAGTTTTAGAAACATTTGAAATGATACACCTTAATGGTCTGAATATTAGGGCTGTAACCTTAGGTATAAACTTGTTAGATTGTACTGATAAAAATTTTGATAAGTTAAACGCCAATATTTTTTCTAAGATAACAACTGTTGCAGAACGGCTATTGGCAGAATCTCAAGATATTGAGCATAAATATGGTATCCCCATTGTAAATAAGCGAGTATCTGTAACACCAATTGCATTCCTGCTTGAATCGGTTGTAGCTGATATTTCACAGAAGGAGGGAGTTTCAAGAGCGATACAGGTGGCTAAGACGCTTGATCAAGCTGCTGAGAAAGTGGGTGTAGATTATGTAGGAGGATATAGTGCTATGATACAGAAAGGTTGGACATCTGGAGATATTGCACTAATTAACTCTCTTCCGGAGGCGTTGAGGTCAACCGAACGAGTTTGCTCATGTGTGAATATAGCTGAAACAAAATCTGGAATAAATGTTGATGCTGCTTTGAAGATGGGTGAAGTGATAAAAAAAACTGCTGAGAAAACTAGTAAAAATAACGGGTTTGGTTGCACGAAACTAGGAGTTTATGCTAATGCCCCAGCAGATTCACCTTTTATGCCTGGTGCATACCAAGGAGTAGGGGAATCTGAAGCGACGATCAATGTGGGGATCAGCGGTCCAGGAATAATTCGTATGATAGTTGAAAAGAGTGAGAATCTAGACTTTCGTGCGCTTGCCGAAAAGATAAAACGTGCATCCTTTAAAATCACTAGAGTTGGTGAATTGATAGGGCAAGAAGTTGCTAAGCGTCTAAATGTAGAATTTGGAGCAGTTGATCTCTCTCTAGCTCCTACTCCAGCAAAAGGCGAAAGTATAGCTGAGATAATCAAAGCTATGGGATTAGATTATTGTGGTATACCTGGTTCAACCGCGGCTCTGGCTTTATTGACAGATGCTGTAAAGAAGGGTGGTAGTATGGCCACTTCATTTGTTGGTGGTATGAGTGGGGCCTTCATTCCAGTAAGTGAAGATGCAAGTATGGTTGAAGCAGCTCAAGTAGGTGCACTATCTATTGAGAAGCTTGAGGCGATGACTTCAGTATGTTCGGTTGGGTTAGATATGGTAACTATTCCTGGCGATACATCTTCAGAAACAATTGCGGCAATAATACTTGATGAAATGGCAATTGCCTTGGTTAATAATAAACCTCTTGGTGTACGAGTAATACCTGTCCCTGGAAAGAAAGCTGGAGACAAAATCAAGTTTGGTGGACTACTAGGATCTAGTGTAATTATGCCTGTCAGTAAATTCAATTCTTCAAAGTTCGTAAAGAGAGGTGGACAATTTCCGTCAACGATACGAAGTCTAACTGGTTAATTAATAATCAAATTTATGAAAAGAATTGAGATTTACGAATTAGTGAAAGTTGTAAAACAGAACGACTCGTGGTATATCTGCATTTTGTATAAACCATTTTCGGTATTCAAATCGGTACCTCTAAATACGTTGATTATTTGATCCATTTAAGCCGAATTAAAATTGCTTAAAAAGATCAGAAATATTAATCTAGAAATGTATTAGATGTGTTTTTTATTTGAACAATTATGAGTTTAAGGTCAAAGAGGTAAACGAACCAGATTTGATGAAGGAGACTTTTCCATATGATGAGGTTCCACGCATCAATTTCGAAGATAAAGAAGTTCCCACTGATCTACCAAAAGAAATCTTCATTACTGATACAACATTTAGAGATGGTCAACAAGGGTACGCACCATTTACGTTAGATCAGATTCTGCATTTATACGATTATTTACATAAACTTGGTGGCCCTAAAGGAATAATAAGATTCTCTGAATTCTTCCTTTACTCTAAGACTGACAGGGAGGCCGTTGAACTCTGTCTTGAACGGGGATACGAATATCCAAAAGTTACAGGATGGATAAGAGCGAATAAAGGTGATTTTGATCTTGTCAAAAAAGCGAAGCTTGATGAAACAGGTATACTTACATCAATTTCTGATTATCATATGTTCTATAAGTTTAATCAAACTAGAACTGAAACAGTAGAAAAGTATCTCAATATTGTTGAAGATTGCCTGAGGCATGGTATAGCATGCAGATGTCATCTTGAAGACGTTACCCGTGCAGATATAGATGGTGTTGTTGTACCGTTTGTAAAAAATGTGATGCGTTTAGGTGAGAAGTACCATTTACCTGTGAGAATAAGACTTTGTGATACCCTAGGTCTTGGTGTTCCTTACACATTCGGTACTGTACCTAGAAGCATTCCGAAAATCGTGTGGTATCTTATGAATAAGGCAGAAGTTCCTCATGAAATGATCGAGTTTCATGGACATAATGATTTCGGCTTGGCAATTGCTAACTCGACTGCAGCTTGGTTATATGGAGCTTCAACAGTAAATGGTACTCTTCTAGGTATTGGAGAGCGTACTGGTAACACTCCAATTGAGGCTATGATAATGCAGTTAATTGGATTGAAACATTCAGGTATGGGAATAGATACTAAAGCTATACACGAAATAGCTGATTATTTTACGCATGAGTTGAAATTTAATGTTCCAACTTATTATCCAATTGTTGGTGAAAATTTTAATGTAACACGTGCAGGAATTCATGCGGATGGCCTCATCAAGAATGAAGAGGTATACCTACCCTTTGATACTAGGAAAATTCTTGGAAGTCCACCAAGTGTGGCAATAACAAAAACTTCGGGATTAGCGGGATTAGTTTATTGGATAAATAATCATTATGAACTTTTAGGCGATCATAAAGTAGAGAAAAATGATCCTGAAATTAAGGTTATTTATGATTGGGTGATGGATCAATATGATAAAGGACGAATAATTCCAATATCAGAGGTTGAACTACGAAAGTTAGTTAGAAAACATCTTCCAGACGTAATCAAAAAGATTACTGAAGTACGTACTTCATAGAATTAACATCACCAATAACTGACCCATCAAGGGTGATAATTAGAGCTTCAGATACGGTTCCATTTATCTTTCTGAATAATGGTGAAATTATCTTTTTTCTGAAAACTCTTAGACCATCGGAACTTAATTCAGTATTGAATGTTGGCATAACCCATACTTCTATTATGTCATCAGTACCTTCATGTTCTTTGAAAATAAATTTCTTTTGAACTCTAAGTGTGAGCCAAATTGGTCTACCACTTAATGGGCTTCCTTTCCTACTGTAGGTTGGATGTATGTGACCCATAACTAATCGTGTTGCACTAGAAAGTTTCTTTGTTGGAATAGTGTGTCCATGGAAGAATCCTGTGTCATCTATAAGTAATTCACGTGATTCAAGTTTCACTTCTTTAGGTAGGAGAGATATAAGTCGGCCATCGTGATTACCTGGGATAATCGAGATCTCGACTTGCTTTACAATTTTCTCTATTAGTTTAGGGACATATTTCCATTCCTCTTTGTTAATTCTACCGAACCCACTTTTTACGTCTCCAAGGATTAGTAGTTTGTCTGGTTTGTGTAATTGTACCAGTTCTGTTAATGTTTGAAGCATTTTGGTAATCGATGGCGTTATGTTAAAACCATCTTTGTTGAATCTATGTTCGAAACCTATGTGTAAATCTGATACGATGAGATATTTCTTATTTTTTGTCTTAAGTTTGAGTGCAGGGTATGGTGATAGTATCTCTAGTTTCGTCATCATCATTTCCGATATAGATATCTTTACGGTTGTATTAGAGGCTACTGTATGGTCATAGATTCTAGAGCGAAGCTTAATGGAAAGAGAGAAAAGGCCACTAAAATGGTGGAAACCAAGAGAATTAAGCTTCATATTTTTCTTCCTAGTGGCCGCAAAGTTTGGACAGCGGTAGGTTCAGATGGAGATCATCTGCTTAATGTATCTCAACCATATTGTTCTTGTAGAGATTTTCATTTCAGATATCTAACTGATAAGGATGAAGAGTGTTATCATCTTTTAGCTCTAAAAATGGCTTTTAGATCAAAGAAGTATGATACTATAGAATTCCAAGATGAAGAATATGTCTTCTTTATTCGTGGACTTCTTGAAGAAATTCCTCATGAAAAGTAAAGGAAATAAAGTGTAGAAGTTTGACTTTCCGGTGAGCCTCGGTAGCTCAGCGGTCAGAGCGCAGACCATGAAAAAAAAGGTCGCTCAATTGCTTTGTAAGCAAGATGTCGAGGGTTCAAATCCCTCTCGAGGCTCCTTATCTTGGCTAATATCCCAATTTTTAGTTGAATAATAGAATTATTATGTTAACTTGACAGTATTAGAGGAATAAATTATGTTGGGTTCGAGATAGATGAATATTATTGGAAGTTTGCTGAAACTTCATTATTTTTTTCAATAATTTTGATATGAGTTTCAAAACATCTTAACTTTGTAAGGTAACCTTAAAATCTCCATTTCCAGATGAGATACTCATTATGATTAAACGAGTTCTGGTTGTAGGTTCAGGTGGTAGAGAGCATGCTCTAGGATGGAAGCTTAATCAAAGTCCAAATGTTGAAAAAATACTATATGCCCCTGGAAATGGTGGAACTGAAAATAATTGTTCAATTAAACCTACAGACATCGATGGATTGCTTAAGGTAGCGAAACATAAGAACTGCTTTACTGTGGTTGGTCCTGAAGTACCACTTGGAGAAGGTATTGTAGATAGGTTTCAGGAAAAAGAGCTTCCGATCTTTGGTCCCGATAAGCAAGCATCTCAATTAGAATTGAGCAAAGTTTTTTCAAAGAAATTTATGCAAAATCATGGTATATCAACCGCTAATTTTAGGGTTTTTCAGAATCCTGATGATGCTCTGGAATATATTAAATCAAAAGAATTACCGATGGTCATTAAAGCTGATGGATTGGCAGCTGGAAAAGGTGCCATTATCTGCCGAACTCTGGATGAAGCAAGAATAGCAATTGATCGAGTAATGATCAAGCAAGAATTTGGGTCTGCCGGTAATAGAGTTATAGTGGAGGATTTTCTTCATGGTTTCGAAGTATCATTTATTGGAATAGCTGATGGAATCAATTTCATTCCTTTTGCAACTTCCCAAGATCATAAACAGGTTTATGATGGAGACTTAGGAGCCAATACTGGTGGAATGGGTGCCTACTCACCCGTTCCAATGGTTTCAGATGAACTTTATGAGATGATATTGAATAAGATTATGAAGAAAACAGTGAATGGAATGAGACAGGAAGGACGAGAAATTAAAGGTGTTCTTTATGCAGGAATAATGATTTGCAATGGTATTCCTTATGTTTTGGAATTCAATTGTCGGTTTGGAGATCCAGAGACTCAACCTCAGCTATTCAGGATGAAATCAGATTTGGTACCTTATCTTGAAGCCTCTGCAGAGGGTAATCTACAATCATTAGATCCAATAAAGTGGGAAAGTGGTTCAGCGGTTTGTGTAGTGATGGCATCAGGTGGATATCCCAATGCTTATGAAAGAGGGAAAGTAATTCATGGTTTAAATGATGCTATGAAAATGAAAGATATAATGGTTTTTCATGCCGGTACAGAAAATCAAGGTGAAAGTATTGTAACTTCTGGGGGACGTGTACTAGGTATTACTGCTCTTGGTCGTGATACTCAAGATGCAGTTGAGAGGGTGTATAAAGCGTTAAAACTAATTAGATTTGAAGGGGCCCATCATCGTAAAGATATTGGAAATCAGGCTCTTGGTTATTTGGGAGGATTATGAAGTTGGAAAGATTAGCAGTTATTGCGTCAGGTAGAGGAACTGATTTTCAGTCAATACTTGATCATATTAAATTGAATATTCTTCATGGTATTGAACCAACTTTACTAATATGTAATACTCCTGGTGCGTACGCAATGACAAGGGCTAGAAAAGCCGGTGTCAGGACAGAATATATTGAAGGTATAGTTGGTAAGAAGTTTCCAGATAAAGAGTCTCGCGGAAAAGCACGGAGAGAGTTTGATGTGAAAGTAATGGAAGAACTTAGTCGGTATAAAATTACCGTTATAGCTCTTGCCGGCTTCAATCAGATAGTTAGTCCTGTGCTAATTGATAGTTTTAGCATGAGAGTTTTGAATATTCATCCAGCGTATGATACTGTTCAATATGGTGGTGTTGGTATGTTTGGAGATAAAGTACACAAGGCAGTTCTAGCTAATGATGAACAATATAGTGGATGTACTGTGCATTATGTCGATAACACAGTGGATCTTGGCCCTGTTATTCTGAGGCAACGCGTCACTGTAAAGATTGGTGATAATGCTGAATCTCTTTCCGATAGGATTCTTGTTTGGGAACATAGATCTTACTCAAAAGCTATCCAGATACATGTCGATAATGAATTGGAGAGGAGAAACAATTTAGCCCCCGAGGATATTGTGGATGATGAATGGGAGAAAAGTTGGAATGAAAGACAGAAAAAATATTTTGAATATCAAATAGAGCATGCGCTCGATATTTATGGTAAACCTTTGAATAAGATAATCTAAGTTTGAACAGGTTTACGCGCGTATCTTTGTGTGAAGTATTTTTGAGAAAGATCTAGACATTCTTTTGAGTCAATAAGGTACTCATGAACCCTTTGAGCTGCATTTCGACCTTGGCCCATTGCTTTTATTACTAGCGATTCACCTGTGACAACGTCTCCTGCAGCAAATACTCCGGGGATTGATGTCTCAAATGTTTCATTATCAACAATAATTCCTCCCCATTTTTCTTTCTTGATATCTTCTTTTTCTTGCAGAAATGTACTAGGTCCTCGTCCGATTGCAATTAGAACCGTATCTAAATCAATGATGAAGTTGGATCCTTCTATAGGTACAGGACGAGCTCTACCAGATGCATCTGGTTCACCAAGTTTCATTTTGATACATTCTGCTGCCTTAATCCATCCTTCTTTATCTCCAATAAATCGAATTGGAACTTGGAGATACTCTATTTTGATACCTTCTTCTTTTGCTAGTTCTCTTCCTTGGCGATAGGCTGTCATTTCTTTATCTGTTCGTCTGTACATCATAGTAACTTCTTTGGCACCTAATCTAACTGATGTTCTTGAAGCATCTATCGCAGTGTCTCCTCCACCTACCACAAGAACTTTCTCCCCAATCTTGAAAGGTATTCTCTTTTCTTGATTTTTATAAAACTCCATTTCATCTAAAGTGATGAGAAACTCATAAGCATCGAATATGCCGTGAAGACCTCTTCCTTCAACTTCAAAAGGAGTAACTTTTTTTGCACCGGTTGCAATTAGAATTGTGTCGAATCCTTCTTTAAACACATCTTTAAGAGACATTTGACTTCCAATTTTCATTTTGGTTCTAAATTCAATACCCATTTTCTTTAGATGTTCGATCTCTAAATCTAGTGATTTCTTTGATAGGTGATAATTCGGGATACCATATCTTGCTGTCCCACCCAGTTTATCATGTATATCGAAAATAGTTACTTTATGTCCATACCGGAGAAGAAGATCTGCTGCTCCAAGTCCAGTAGGTCCTCCTCCAACTACAGCAACTTGTTTACCTGTACTTTCCGCAATATCTAAATCTTTTATTTCTCCATGCTTAAAACTCCAATCAGTAACAAACCGTTGAAGCATACCTATAGAAAGAGGGTCTCCCCGCTTCGAAATAACACAATTGGCTTCACAGAGGTCATCTAGTTGAGGGCATACACGTGCAGTTGATCCTGGAATACAATTAGTTTCTCTTATCAATCTATATGCTTCACCGAATTTCTTTTCCTGAATTTCCCTCATCATGCCAAGAACATTCAAATTAACAGGACAAGCTCTTACACAAGCTGGTATTGGGCAGAGTATACATCGATTTGCTTCTTCAATAGCTTCTGTCTCGGTAAAACTGATCTGTACTTCATCGAATGTTCCTATTCTGCTCTTACCATCCTTCCTAGGAAAAGGCCAAGGACCTACTCTTTTTGGAATTATTTCTCTGCCCAATCTATTCTCCTACATTATTTATTACGAATCAGTTTCCTAATTGATTTTAGAAAAGCATTACATTAAAATGTATTTAGGTATTATTATTATGTTGAAGAGTATATATTAAACCGATTTTCAGGAGTTCTTAACTATCTGTTTAAAAGATACGATTTTGAATCATATTTACAGTGGCTCATGGAAAGAAGGATACAATTTATTTCAGTGTTATTCATTATCTTTCTGCTACTCCCGGTTATATCATCTGTTCCTAATGATACAGAACGAGTTATTATAATAATCTCAGATTCGCCATTACTAGTTAAAGCAAAAACGCTTGGGTTAAGCATCTCGAATATTTCAGAGATATTCGAACCTTTATTGAAAAAAGAGGTTGAGCTAAAATTGGATAACTTACGAAGTAAGGGTCTCCAATTTAAAGTGGTTGATATTCTGACTTATGCACTACATGGTGCTGTGATAGAGACTTCGTATAAGATAGATGCTATAAGATCTATCGCTGTTGATATGAAAGTTTATCATGATGCATCTTTAATGGTAAATCTTGAAAAGAGTTCCGAGCTTGTGGGAGCTACTAATACCCATAAACTCCTGACCGATTCTGGTGAACCTATAACTGGTAAAGGAGTTGTCGTGGCTATATTGGATACTGGTGTAGATTATACCCATCCGGATCTTGGGGGAACTATTGGACCAGATCAGAAAGTTCTAGGAGGTTTTGACTTTGTGGATGATGATGGAGATCCATTAGATATGGATGGACATGGAACAGCAGTAGCAGGGATAATTGGTGCAAATGGGCAAATAAAGGGAATAGCCCCTGAAGTTTCGATATTGGCATATAGAGTGGTAGATAGGATGGGTAATGTAAAATCCACTGATCTGCTTCGAGCGCTTGAAAAAGCTAGTCAAGATGGAGCTGATGTTATTAATCTGAGCCTTGGAACAAAGGAGGAGATTGGAGCATTAACATATGCTGTTCAGAATATAGTTGATAGTGGGATAGTTGTAGTGGCCGCTACAGGAAATTCTGGTACGCGTGCATTCGGAGAACCCGCCGGTAGAAAAGGTGTTATTGCTGTGGGTGCTTCATTGAACAATGTGAGTACACCTAGAGATGCTGAAGTGATAATTAATGATGATGGCTTTGAACTTATAGCAGCGATTATGAATGGTTCATTGTCTGTACCTAATGGTGTTACAGGAAAGGTTGTCTATGTTAATTTTGCACGTCACAGCGATGTAGCAACTCTTGATCTGACAGGGAAAATTGCTATTGCAGAGAGGGGTGGTGAAACAGGAGAGTTGGTTTATTTTTCTGAAAAAGAGAGTAATGTTGCTTTAAAGGGAGCGATTGGACTTATAATCCACAATAATGACGACAGCGGCCTTTTCCTTGGTAATCTAATAGGTTCACATAACCCACCTAATTATGTTGGAAAAATACCTGTAGTTTCGATTTCTGGGAGAGATGGTAAGTATCTTGTTGATAAGTTGATAAATGGGGATGATGTAGAAGTAACCATTCTTACTCATAGATCAGCTCAGATAATGGCAGATAGAGTAGCTTTTTTCAGCTCAATAGGGCCTGTATCACCATTCTACATGAAACCTGATATTGTAGCTCCAGGAGCAAATGTAAATACAACGTCTGTAGATGGTAAATATTCTATTGTAGATGGGACAAGCTTTGCAACACCACATGTTACTGGTGCTGCATCTCTACTTCTTCAACTTCATCCAGATTTAACACCTGAACTTATAGCTGGGATACTTTCCCCGACATCTAAGGTTTTGATTGATCAATACAGGATTATTGTGCCTTCATCTATTCAAGGCTCAGGTCGTCTTGATGTTTTTTCTGCTGTTACCTCTCCATTGGCTTTAGATCCATATTACTTGGTTTTTCATTTAGCTGCAGGACAGTCTACTGATACTAAAACTGTGAAATTATTTCCTGTGATTAATGAATCTGTTTCTGTTTTGATGGATGTTTCTTGGAACTTTAGTTCAAATGTATCGTTATCATCTGATTCCTATAATATTGATGTTAAGGATGATACACCTTCAGAAATAAAGATTACAGCTTCTCTTCTTGATTCTACACCTAGTTCTTTTGAAGGCCGTATAAACTTTAGATCAACTGGATATCCTGATCTAACTCTTCCTATTATTACGTTCGTGAATGAAGCCTCGTTGGATTTTACAAGGATAGAAGATACATTTTTGGTTTCTATGGATTCACCACAGAAGTTTGATGAAGCGATTGTTCATGTTATATCACCCAAAGGTGTCATTTGGAAATATAACCTGAATTATGGAGACTCGATATCAGTGAATATTCCTTACAGTGGTGAATATTCGATAGAAGCCGAGGCCCATACCACTGAGGGCAAAATTTATGCAAGATCTGTTCAAAATATTTCTAAGACGTTCAACCGAGGTATAGGTATCCCAATTAGGTTCCTTGAGATATTTGGTGGTTTTATGGTACTTGCAATAGTTGTGACATCAATTATGATGGCTATGAACCGAAATAATCAAAAAAATAAATTTGGAATGGAATGATGTACAATAAATTCACTTGAAGAATTCGATAATTTAGTCGAAGAGATGTTTAATTATGTAATGAGGCAGCATCCTATTTATGCAACATACATGGGTTTGCACCAATTCGACGGAAAGATGCCTGAAGGATCTAGAGAATCAATTCTTAAAGATATAGAGTCAATGAGACACTATCTTTCCTTGTTTGAAGCTTTTCCTAATGATGAACTTCCAAAAGATAAGTCTCTAGATCGTGATCTGGCTATCCATAGTCTAAAATTAGAGCTTTTTGAACAGGAATCACTCCGGTTCTGGGAATCTATTCCGGAAGGTGTGAATACTTTAGGTGATGCTTTATTCCCTTTAATTGCTAGGAATTTTGCACCCTTCAAGTTACGTCTTGGCTCTATGTTACAGAGAATCGAGAAGGCTCCTAGATTCCTTGAAGAAACCAAAAGTAGAATCCAACGACCTGTTAAACTATGGGTAGAGATTGCTACCGAGTCTTCCAAGAATCTTCCTTACTTTTTAGATACTATAATCGCTAATGCTAAATCAAATCATCTCAATACACCAAGATTAGAAAATGCTATCAAGGATCTCTGTGAAAGTCTGAAAGAATATGAAGATTGGTTATCTACAGAATTAATACCAAACTCTCAACTCGAATTTGCAATTGGACAAGAGAAATTCGATAAGCTTCTTCTGCTTAGAGGTTTAGATATGGATAGTAGTAAGATACTTGCATTTGGAGAGTCATCTATTCAAAAAGAGAAACAACGTCTTAAAGAGATAAGTAAGAAGATAGATCCTTCTGCATCGATTCAACAGGTTAAGGCAAAGATAAAATCTAAACATCCAGCATCATTCGAAGATGCTCTAAATACTGTGAAACAGACTGTTCAGGATGCTAAGCAATTCGTGGTGGAGAGTGGATATGCGACTATACCTGAGGGGGAAGATCTTCTTGTTATGGAGACGCCAAGTTATCTTAAACACATAATTCCTTTTGCTGCATATTTTAGCCCAGCTAGATTTGAGCCCAATAAGGTTGGCATATACATTACGACTCGTCAGGAGGAGAAGACTGACTCTCTTGTTGAATTGAATTATGCTTCAGTTGCCAATACAGCTGTTCACGAGGGATATCCTGGTCACCATTTACAGTTAACATATAATGCATTAAACCCGTCTCTGGTAAGGTCATTATTCTCTGGAACAGAGTTTATTGAGGGTTGGGCTCACTATTGTGAAGAGACTATGCAGTTGTTGGGGTGGCGAAATACTTTAGAGGCGCAGTTTATGCAGACAGTAGATTTGATTTGGAGAGCTGCTCGTATAATAATAGATGTGAGGATTAGTACCAATAGAATAACTTTCGAAAATGCAGTAAATATGCTTGTTGAGGAGACTGGTATGATGAAATCTGCTGCAACAGCTGAAGTTAAACGATATACATACACCCCAGGGTACCAGCTGAGCTACTATCTGGGTAAGCACCTTATTAAAAATATTAAGAAGGATGCAAAGAAACTTTGGGGTGATAGTTTTAGCGATAGGAGATTCCACGACCTTCTATTGAGTTCTGGTGGAATGCCAGTTAAGTTCTTAAAACAAGTTATTATTGATAATGAGACTTAGATACACTTTTCCAAACATTCTCGATATATTTATAGTAGCCCGAATGGAGGGCTGACAATGCCTTTGAACACGCAATGGAAGTATATCGGAATAGCCACAGTAGTAGGTGTTGTAATTATTATTGCGTTATTTTATTTTATGCCGTCTCCGGGTAGCCAAAGTACTGTGAACGAATGGGTGATGTATGAAGCACCAGTTATGAAGTCAATAGGGGGTAAATATCAAGCTACTTTATCACTTATGGCACAGTTTGGAGAGTTTGAGAGTGGAGACATACTTTATACGATTGATGGGGTTGAGCGTAGGGGTTACTTCTATTCTGGATTTGCATCTGCTCTAGATTACCTAAAGAAAAATTCTCCTGAAGATTCTACGATATTTGCTTGGTGGGACTATGGCAATATGATCATCGGATATGGTGAACGAGAGGCTGTAGCTATTAATCCGTCTGAGAAACTTCTTATTGGAGTAACTAACTCAAGCACCAACATAGAGACAGATCCAGATAAAGTAATAGATAATATTGGAAAAGCTCTAACTACTGATGATTCTGCTGAAACACTTTCTTTACTAAAGAAATACGATGCTGAATACTTATTGGTAGCTGCAGGACCTCTTGGAGATGAAGGAAAAGCAAAATGGATATTCTTTGCTGGTGGTGTACCACTTGATGATATGAATAATTATTGGATTGATGGAGAAATAGTTGGACAAGGAATGCACACAATCCTCTATAAGATGCTGAACAAAGATGATGTAGATGGTTTTAAATTGATATTCACAGATCAGAATACAAGAGTATATCAAATTTCTCCATAATCTAAGTATTAATGTTATGCATCGCTCTAAGATCTTTACTAAATTCCTGCAGTTCATTGGGTATATCGATATTAATTGTTTCCTTTAATGACAGCCCTTTATTCTTCTTCTCAAACCACACTTTTGAATTAAATTCTAGGAGGTTTTCTGTATATTTTGAATACTCTTTATCCCAGATTGCTTTAGGAAACATCTCTCTATGGATACTTGCTTTTCCATACATTTCTCTCCATAATGCATCGGAAACAAACGGTACGATAGGTGCAAGAAGAAGTAGAATACTCTTCATAACTGTGTGTAATGTGAACCAAGCAGATTTCTGTTCTTGCTCACTAAATATTTCTTGTTTCTGATTATTGAATCCGGATCCATAGGCTCTTCCTTTTATCATCTCTAAGTAGTGTGCTGCAAAAGTATTCCAAGTAAATTCCCTTACTTTATTTGCTGGAATAAAGAAGTTAAAATCATTAAATCCTATTGAACATTCTTCAATTAGTTTTGAAGCTTCGGATAATATCCATTTATCGCTTAAAGTCATCTCAACCTCTTTCTGAATAGGAAATATGGAGATGAATCGAGCTATATTCCAGAGTTTTGTAAGGAATTTTTTAGAACCAATTATTCGGTTTTCTGAACAGCGAAAGTCAGCTCCTAAACTTGTTTCTGATGCTGCCCAATACCTGAAGGTGTCGCCACCAAGTCTCTCCAATAAGGGTATTGGGTCAATAACATTTCCTTTACTTTTACTCATTCTTTCACCTTTTTCATCTACACCATATCCCATAACCCAGGCATGCTTAAATGGCAATTTCCCAGTAAGCTGGTTACATCTCAGAGATGTATAGTATAACCAAGTTCGAATAATATCCTTAGCTTGAGGCCTTAGAGTTGTAGGATAAGTTTTACTGAAAAAATCTTTGTCTTGCATATATTTTGTTATAAATAGAGGTGAAATACTGGAATCCATCCATGTGTCAAAAGTTCTTTCATCTCCTACGAACTCTTCACTACTACATTTCTTACATTTACTGAATGGTGCTTTGTCTTTCCAAGGCTGGTAGTATTGACCAGGTTTTGGTAGATGTGGTTCAGAGCATTTTTTACAGTACCAGATAGGAATTTCAGTTGCATAGTAACGCCTTCTAGATATAGGCCAATCTATTGACACTGCATCTATCCAGTTGAGAAGTATCTGCCTATGCTTCTCAGGATGAAATGTCATTTTTTTAGCGAGTTTCATTATTTCTGGTTTGAACTCTATTTGTTTTAGATAATATTCACTCATAGGGATTATCTCAATAGGAGTTCGACTGCGTTCACAGATTGGCGTTCTATGAATAATGTTCTCCTTCTTTTTCACAAGATCCTTTTTTTCTAGGTCTGCCACAATTTCAGCTCTTGCTTTCTTGATTCTTAGTCCACCATATTTTCCGGCTGCATCGGTCATTCGCCCATTTTTATCGACAGCTATAATCTCGTTCAATCCTAACTCTCTGAATAGAAGAACGTCAGTGTAATCTCCATAGCTACAGACCATAACAGCTCCAGAGCCGAACTCAGGCTTTGCGCTTGAATGAGGTTGAATAATAACTTCCTTACCGTATACTGGATCAACCGCATATTTATCTTGATGTTTTAGGTACCGTTCATCATCTGGATTAACAAGCACAGTTTGGCACGAACATAAAAGTTCAGGTCTTGTTGTTGCAACAATAAGATCATCATCAGATTCCTTAACTTTGAAACGTATGTAAACAAGCTCTGTTGATAGTTCTTCGTAAGATACTTCAGCGTCAGCTATTGTAGTGCCACAACCGATGCAGTAATTGTTCGGTCGAGAAGCCTGATAAATCAGTCCTTTCGTGTAGAGATCTATGAATGTAGCTTGTGTGAGCCGCCGATATTCTTCTGAATCTGTTCGATAGTATTTCTTTAGATCTCCACTTATACCCATTCGCTTCATTATTTGTATCATTTCTTCTTCAAGGTCATCTAGTGCATGTTTACATAGATTCAGAAAGTCCTCACGGGGAATTTCATGAGCTTTTACTTTATGCTTCTTTTCTGTGTAGAGTTCAACTGGAAGTCCATTTCTATCTATCCCTATAGGAAATAAAACATTGTAACCTGACATATTTGCAGTTCGGGCTATCATATCTATCTGGGAATAGTGTGCTGCGGCTCCGATGTGCCACGGTCGACCTGATGGGTAGGGTGGTGGCGTATCTATCACGAAGTTTTTGCCTTCTGCATCTGGATTGAATGCGGTTCTTTCTTCTTCCCACTTCTTGAATATGTCAGCCTCAATTGAGGGGCTCCAAGCCTTTTTATCGATCTTGGGTGTGGACTCCACGTTAGGGTTCTCCACTCCTCCAGTTTTTTTTGGGCTTATATTTCAGTTACGTGTTGTTATGACCTGATGATGAATCTAAGTAGTGCTGCTATTCCACTATAACTCTTCAACATTCTTCCTTCCTCAGTTTTGGAAGAGATAACTTCCACATTAACACCTGAATCTATAGCTAAATCAGCTAAATATTCGATGATATCTTTTTCTTGTAATTCTTTATCAGGACTTGAGCATTTTAAACAAGTTGCGGTCATTTTTCGTTTTTCTTCGATATATTTGTCTCTTCCAACTTGTTTGGCTTCTTCTTTTCCACAATGATTACAAATTGATTTAAGATATATTAATCCAATATCATCAGTTATCATAATTATGTCTACACTAGAATTCAGAAGTCCTTTCTTAATATCATCAAATCCGTATATTGCCAATCCTTCTTCTTTGTTTACTTCTAGAAGAAATTTTTGAACGAGTTTCTTTTCTTCTATTAACCTTAATCCTGATAAGACATCATTAGCTTTCTCAACTGTTTCCCGTAAGCCTTCTTCGCCCGCGTATGATGTGTCAAATATACCTAATAGATTATTTTGCAGTCTGTAGTCAAGATACTCTTCTTTTAAAAAATTGTTCTTAGTTGGACCTGGACCACTTACTATGATGCCTTTGGCATTATATTCATCCAATAATATTTTATTCGCATTATCAGCTACTCTATGATAGAAGCTGTTCAACTCCATATTTCTGAGTCTTTCAAATCTCCTTGCTGATTGTCCTCCAGAACGGTGTTTCCCTGCAATACCTGATGTTAATACTCGTATAGTTTCGAATTTGTCACCTGATACTATGCCTATACCTGCTTCACTGGCTTCGATTGAAAGTATACCGATAGTCTCCTTTTCTTTTATCATACTTCGTAGGTGAGATAAGTGGAAATGATCATCACACCGGTATAGGTAATTCTTAACAGGTTGATGTGGTAGGATCTCATAGACTTCTACGATTTCACTCCCTGGAGGACCATCTCCTGGGATGGCGCCTGCAAATATTACTATACCATTTTCAGGTGTTTTTTTGTAGAGTTTCAGTCTCTGCATCGTCTTGGTGAGGGCATCTTGAACGTGATTTTTGGTGGTATCAGATTTTATGTTAGAAGCTGTTCCGTATTCTTCCCTTAGGCTGTTTATAACTTCGTGGAGTGCTTTACTCTTGGGTATATATAAGGTGACAAGTTCGGTTCCCCTCCCTTTTTTTTCTGATAATTGGGAAAGAAGTTTTCGAATCTTGTATATTAATACAGAGTTACTTTTGACACTCACTGCTTATCCTCTCAGGTAGTCATATGTTTATTTGTATTAGTTCAGAAAAGCTTTGATCCAAGATAATAATTCAAGATTATTAAAAGGGTTAAAAAATGTTTATTACAAATTATGATTACATTCGATCCAATACTGGCTTGCTAAATGTATTTGTCCAATGAAGGTTCAGCTACCTCTTTCGGTTTCAGGTTTGATAGCCTTACTCCAACATGTCTTATTTTTTTTGGTTCTTGTTGGAATTCTTTGAGTAATTGCCTGACATTTTCTTGGATAATTTGGTTAGATGATGTATGTTTCTGTAGGGTTTTGGATCTTGTGATTTTATGGAAGTCTTCGAAAGTAAGTGTAATTCCAATTGTTCGGAAAAGTAAGTTTTCAGATTCAGTTCTTCTATGCACATCAACTATTATTGGATTAAGCACTTTGTATATGATCATCCAGTTGTTTGTATCTTCTTCAAGGGTTATTTCTCTACTTATTGACTTAACATCTTCTGATTCTTCTACAGGTGTTTCATCTATCCCATTGGCGATGTTCCATATCCAGACTCCATTCTTCCCAAATCTTTCAACTAGTATAACCTTTGGTTTTTCTATAATGTCAAGTATCGTTTTTATCCCTAATTTTCTGAGTTCTTGAGCAGTTTTTTTTCCTACCCCAGGTAGTTTTTCTACCGGTAATGGATTTAAGAATATTTTCGCCTTTTCCGGAGTTACAATTGTGATTCCATCTGGTTTCTGGTTGGCTGAGGCTATCTTAGCTATAGTTTTGTTGGGAGCTATCCCAATGCTGCTGGTTAGTTTTTCTTTTCGTTTTATGATATGTTTAATCTTTCTAGACATCTTTTCTGCTTCTTTGTAGTTATTGACTCTACTTGTTACGTCAAGGTATGCTTCATCTATACTAACTTTCTCAAACTTATCAGTGTGCTTCCTAAGAATATCCATTATTCTACTTGATGTTTCTTCATAGAGATCATGGTTTGCATCCTTGTAAGTAGCATCCGGACAGAGTTTCTTTGCTGTTTGGAGGGGCATTCCTGATATCACACCATATTTCCTGGCTTCGTAACTACATGCAGCTACTACACTTCTGCCTTCCTTTGGTCCTTGTACTACTATGACTGGTTGATATTCAAGATTGGAATTCTCTCTTTTTTCGATTGATGCATAGAAAGAGTCCATATCTACGTGAAGAATGATTCTAGACAAGTTTAGGGACTTATAATATGTGGGTGCTTCTTTAACTTAACTTTAATATTTTACTCTTCGTCTTCCTGAACTATCTTCTCTTCAGATTCTCCAAAGAAGAATGTCATGACACCTAGTATGATGGTGATGACGCCTAGTACTACAAACAAATTCTCATCTTCCAATTGGCTTCTCAGATATGCTGCATATCCTAGGAATAAAATTCCTAATGTCATTAACATAATCTTGATCTTCCCTGATGCACGCAAAACTATCCATACTAGTTAGATTCATGCTTATACTTATAGATATCTAAGATTTAGTGAATACAACAAAATATCATAGGTAAAGGGGATTACTTTCTGGCTTAGTTATGGGTTTGGACTTACGCATTAGATAGTTGTAATCTTATTTTCTTTAATATTAATTGAATTCTGAGGACGGGTTTAATAATGATGTTTTTGAAATATTGTTTATAATTTGATGAAATCAACAAGTATCAATGCACAGATTTCTAGAACGTTATCTGTTTCAGTGTTTACTGTAATGCTTGGTTTTGGTATTATTTCTCCTTTGTTACCTGTTTATGCAACTAGTGTTGGGGCTACTGGGTTATGGTTGGGAATAATATTTGCAGGTTTTTCGGTTTCACGTACTTTTTTGATGCCTGTTATGGGTCGATTGTCAGATAAACAAAGTAAAAAGAGAATTATTGTTTTGGGACTTTTGTTATACACTGTTATTTCTGTTCTGTATATTTTCGCATCAGATGTGTATCTTCTTACTTTAGTTAGAATGTTTCATGGTTTAGCTTCTGTTATGGTTATTCCTATTGCGATGGCTATAATTGGTGAAACATCTGTTGAGGGTGAAGAGGGTATTCAAATGAGTACAATAAGTACGTCTAGGGTTCTTGGAAGAGGATTTGGGCCCCTAATAGGTGGTGCAATATATGCAGCTTTTGGAATGCCATCAGTGTTTCTAGTTATGTCTGGTCTTTCAGTGGTTGCATTTGTTATGGTTCTATTATTTATTCCAGATACAAAAGATTTGGATGTACAGAAAAACACATTATCCTATAGACAAGTGTTAAAGAGTGTCAGGATACGTGGACTTTTTCTATATAGATTCGCAAGGGCAATAAATTTAGGTGTGTTTTTTGTTTTTCTTCCATTATTTGCTACTGTAATTGGTTTATCCGTTTTTGAGATAGGTGTTTTAATTTCCAGTATTCTTGTTTTAACTGCATTGTTGCAGAGACCTTTTGGTTATTTAGCTGATAGATTCGATAGGTTGAATCTCATTATTTTTGGATTTATATTTTCTGCTATTCCATTATTTATTTTACCTTATACCAGTAATTTTGTTGAATTGATTTTACTCTGTTCTTTTATTGGTGTTGGAAGAGCATTATCTATGCCTCCCTCTTTAGCTCTTACAATTGAAATTGGAAGAAAAATAGGTATGGGGTTTGCGATGGGATTACTAAGCACAGCAATGGGGATAGGTATGATTACAGCATCATTAACATCGGGGTTCTTACTTGACTTTTATGGGATAAACTTACCATTCTATTTCGCAGGAATAATAAGCATAATTACAGCACCCATAATCTATCTACTCATCAAAGATCCAAACCCAGGTATATGAAAAATAAATTATCAACCAGTTTGCAATAACAAATTAGAATACGCCAAGAAAAAAGAAATAGATTGGATACTTTCTAAAGATAATGTTGAAATAATTTGTATTTACCCCCAAAAATGGATATCCAAAGAAGACACCTAAACAAGATGACAGTGTACATAAGTATACAATAATGCTTAAATATATACATTAATTGGTGTGTCTAGTGATTTAGATGGGTGACCGTGTTTGGCTATGAAGAGAAGGATAAGCTAACAAGCAAATTAGAGTTTAAGAAGCTTCATACATCTAAGATACCCACTGAAATTTTCTCTATTCTTCAAAATATATACGATTATGTTTATCTTCTAGAATCTGTTGTTGGAACACAGAAACTTGCTGAATACTCTTTCTTAGGTTTTGAACCGCAACAAACTGTTATCCTGAAAAACAAGCAGCTCACTATAAAGAACAGAGAATCAGGTGGAACAACAAGTATTGTAACAGATGACCCTCTTAAACAACTTAGAACTCTTATAAAAAAGAGAGAAGTAAAAGATCAATCCTTCAGATTTGCAGGTGGAGCAGTAGGATACCTGTCATATGACACCATCAGGTACTGGGAAGAATTGCCTGACAATACAACAGATGACTCCAATTATCCAGATGCAGAATTTGCTCTATATGATGACGGTATTGTCTTTAACCACCAAACAAATGAAACATATTATTATCACCTAGGAAAAAACAGGTTAGCAGATCTTAACATAAACACAAAATTGGAAGAACCTCTACCACTTACATATTCTAACCCGAAAAGAAACATTACACAGCAACAATATGAAGAAATTGTCCTGAAAGCTAAAGACTATATAACTGAAGGAGACATATTCCAGACAGTTCTCTCCCAAAGAGTCAATACAACATTGAAAGGAGACCCACATATCTTCTATAATATATTACGCAAAATCAATCCTTCTGCTTACATGTATCATCTCAAAATGGGTGAAAGAAGAATAATAGGATCAAGCCCAGAAATGCTAGTTAGAACTGAACAGAAGACAGTTGAAACATTCCCTATAGCAGGAACAAGACCAAGAACAACCGACACAAAAACTAATCAACAACTCAAAAAAGAACTATTAGCTGACCCAAAAGACCGAGCAGAACACGTTATGCTTGTTGACTTGGGCAGAAACGATCTTGGAAAAATATCAAATCATGGTACCGTGAAGACAACAGAATTTATGCAGGTACACCAATACAGTCATGTTCAACACATAGTTTCACATGTAGTTGGAAACCTGAAACCTCAACAGGACTCCTATGATGCAATACGAGCCGTTTTCCCAGCAGGAACAGTTTCAGGGGCCCCAAAAGTAAGAGCTATGGAGATAATAGATGAACTTGAAACAACCCGAAGAGGACCATACGCAGGAGCAGTAGGCTATTTCTCCTACAACGGAAACTCAGACTTTGCAATAGCTATTCGAACACTAACAACCAATCGAGACCAAGCCTTTATTCAAGCAGGAGCAGGTATAGTTGCAGATTCTCAGCCAACTAAAGAATGGTACGAAACCAAAGACAAAGCTGCAGGACTAATAAACGCACTCAAAATAGCAGAGGAGGCTTCCACCAAATGAAGACACTACTAATAGACAACTACGACTCATTCGTATATAATCTAGTACAACAAGTAGGCGAATTAGGCTCAGAACCACTAGTCTATCGAAACAACAAGATAACACTAAACGAAGTAACTAAGCTTAATGCAGACAATATCATAATATCCCCAGGCCCTGGAATACCTTCAGAAAAGAAATATTTTGGCATCTGTAGCGAAATAATACGAAATCTTAGCCCAACAATACCTACTCTTGGAGTCTGTCTCGGACACCAAGGAATAATCCATGGTTATGGAGGAAACATAATCAAAGCAGGTCGGCTAATGCACGGTAAAGTGAGCATGATAAAACATGATGGAGAAAACATCTTTGAAGGTTTAAAGAACCCATTCATAGCAACCAGATACCATTCACTTGTTGGTGAGCGTTCAACGATACCAAAAGAACTTAAGATATCAGCAAACTCAGAAGACGATAACGAAATTATGGCTGTAAGACATGAAAAACACCCAATAAACGGTATACAGTTTCACCCAGAATCTATCTTAACTAAAGAGGGTGGAAAACTTATCAGAAACTTCCTGAAGATGAATAGAAAATGATCAAAAAAGGCATACAACGGCTGGTTGAAAGAAAAAACCTGACATCTGAAGAGACTGCACAAATAATGAAAGAAATAATGAGTGGAGAAACAACACCCGCCCAAATATCAGCCTTCTTAACAGCACTTAGAATGAAAGGCGAAACGATAAGAGAAGTCACATCGCTAATTCAAGTTATGAGACAATTTGCCACCAAAATAAAACCCAAAGTAACAAGTCGGATACTTGACATCGTTGGAACAGGAGGAGACAAGATAAAGACGGTAAATGTAAGCACTACCGCCGCCATAGTATCTGCAGGAGCTGGAGCAACTGTTGCCAAACACGGTAACAGATCTTTTACAAGCAAATGTGGAGCAGCAGATATACTGGAACGTTTTGGTGTAAATATAACCGCGGACCCCAGTCTGATAGAAAAATCGATAGAGACTGTGGGTATAGGCTTCCTTTTTGCACCAATATATCATCCTGCTATGAAACATGTGGTGGCCCCTCGAAGAGAAATAGGTGTAAGAACCGTTTTCAATATTCTAGGCCCCTTAACTAATCCGGCTGGAGCTGATGCTATGTTGGTAGGTGTTTATGACCCAGCTCTCGTTGAACCTGTAGCAAATGTTCTGGCAAAACTCGGGCTGAAAGAAGCTCTAGTAGTACATGGGTTGGATGGACTAGACGAAATCTCTACAATCGGAAAAACCTCTGCTGCTTGGATGAAAGGAAACGAAGTCAAAATAACACAATTTTTACCAAATGACTTTGGTGTGGAAAAAGCAAAACCTGAGATGCTTATTGGAAATAACGTTGAAGAAAATGCAAAAATCATCTTTAGAATGCTAAATGGTCACCTAAAAGAAAATGATAGATTAAAGGAACTGGTAATGGTAAACGCAGCAGCAGGCATAGCTGTAGCGGGGTTGGCAGACAACCTCCTTGAAGGTATGTCTCTCGCTAAAAAATCAATAGTAAGCGGTGATGCCTATGGGAAGCTGCAATCTATGGTGAATGCAAGTGAAGGAGACAAATCGAAACTCGAGGAACTTGAATCCAGATTCTGCTAACTTCTTAGATATCTTGGCTGCAAACGCCTACATATCTATCGCTGAAGGATACTACGATATAGAAACCAAAATTGAAGCTTCTCACCATGATCTTAAACAAAGTATCTGTCAATCATCCAAGAACGCAATAATTTCAGAAGTAAAATTTGCATCACCTTCTCAAGGAATAATTCATACTGAAGAGGATGCAGTATCAGCAGCAAAAGCAATGTTTAGAGGTGGTGCTATCGGACTTTCTGTGCTCACTGAACCTAAACAGTTTCTTGGATCATTAGATAATTTCATGAAAGTTAGAAAAACAGTTGATTTACCACTATTAATGAAAGATATTATTGTATCTAAAAAACAACTAGATGTTGCGCCAAAAATAGGAGCAGATGTGATTCTACTTATACAGACTCTCTTCGATTTGGGAAGATGCGAACATTCTGTTGAAAAGATGATAGAATATGCACACTCAAAAAATTTACAGGTTCTACTTGAAATTCATAATAAAGAAGAATTTGAAAAAGCAATACATTCAAAAGCCGATTTGATCGGAATAAACAACAGAAATCTAGACACCTTCTCAGTAGATATATCCACCACACAAACCATACTTAAATCAAAAGATAAAGAAAATAAGATAGTTGTAAGCGAAAGTGGAATAAAAACAGCTGACGATGTACGTCTTCTTAGAAAAGCTGGGTCTGACGCATTCCTAATCGGAACCTCGGTAATGAAATCCAGCGACATAACATCAAAAGTACAGGATCTAGTTGATGCTTAATACACTTCTCACTCAAACTCTACAACAGTTCTAATATTAACAAAACAAGCTAAAACTACACTTCTTATTTCATCCTGATTATGAAATTAATATTAATTAACACAAATAAACATAATTAATTTAACTAATCACAATAAACAATCCAATATATTAGTTGTATATAATCTATATTACCCCTGTTTATATCTATGCAACTTTCAATGGACCCGAAAATGTTAAACGTTAAACGAAAATCTAAAATAACATTACTATCAGTAATCGCAATACTTTCATTGAGTACAATAATGCCAGCATTGGCATTTGCAGCACCATCGGCAAATTCAGCTTCAAACTGGGAATACCTTAATGGTAACTCCTGGGCACAGAATTATAGTCCACAAACGCAGATAAACCAAGACAACGTTGAAGCACTTGAAGTCAAGTGGATATTCCCACTCGGTTCAAAAGTGCTTGCGTCGCCTGCGATGCAAAGTCTTTCAAGACTAGCTGAGGGTGCATCAACACCACCAGTCGTCGTTAACGGCAATGTCTATGTTTTGAGCAACTGGGGAAGGATGTACGCAGCGGACGCCAAGACTGGTAAAGCACTATGGGAGCACGATTATACAATCGATCCGGTCGAGATTGCATCAAGACTACCATGGGCAAATGCTAAAGCAATCGCCCATAATCACGGTTTCCAATACTGGGAAAAAGGTAACGCACTACTCAGCTACGGTATGGCTTGTGACTTCTATGGAGTCGACGCTAATACCGGTGAAATGAGTTTCCATGTTGAGGATCTATGTCTTGATGTTCCTGGAAATGGCGGTATATACCAATCAAGTATGGCTAACTCTGCGACCATCGGAATCTACGATAAGGGTGATCAATTCATTGTTGTTCAACCTGGCAGGATACACAGCAA
>Ga0187827_10001568_pt1 | contig 33275 bp, 23 predicted proteins | sample ETNtaG_39_FD_167969 | JGI IMG/M metagenome (GOLD analysis project Ga0187827, IMG submission 167969) | Marine microbial and viral communities from oxygen minimum zone, Eastern Pacific Ocean - ETNP2014_SV_150_PacBio MetaG (Illumina Assembly) | ecosystem: Environmental > Aquatic > Marine > Hypoxic...
AAATTCGCTGTGGCGATACGAGTCGCATAGTTTCACCGGCCTGGTCTGCCGCATCGTCCCCGATTTCATGTCCGTGCGAGAAGGGGACGAGAAGCGGCATGAACGCCAGTACCTCGGCCGCGCCCTGCTCCACGATATCGGCGTCTGCTCCGACGGCCCGCACGGTTACTTCGCCAACGCCGAACAGGCCGTCCGCCTGCTGAACCGGATGCACGACTTTGGCCTGATGGAAGACCAGGGCGTCGAGTTCATCCCCTACTGGCGCAGCGGAGAGCTCGTGCGTTACGGCGGGGAGGATTTGAAGGACGTTTACGTCTCGATCTTCCGCCGCCCCATGGAAGGCGGAGGCACGAAGGCCCTCTTCGTCATCCTGAACGAGAGCGACAAGCCGCTGAACCTCCCGCTGCACGTGCTGAACAGCGACCGAATCTTCGGAGGAGCGAACACTCTCAAAGCCGGCGACATTCGCGGCGCGGCCGAAGTGCCCCCAATACTGAAGAAATGGTGGACTGCGCTCAAAGACCGCAACGCCGCCACCGCAGCCCTGAAAAACTTCGAGACCGGCGAGGCCGTCCTGAAGACCAGCGAAGGTGATTCCTACGGCCCGGTCTACGTGCCCTACCACGATTACCGAGTTCTTTACGGAGAGAGCAAGAAGTGAATTTCAGATTCATCGGGCTAATTGGACTGGTCGGACTGATCTGCCCGATCCGACTGGACGCAAAAGACCTCAAACTCGCCGGCAAAATCATCGAAACTTCGCGCCATCGGATCACCCTTTCCGATTCAGGGCTTCCGGAGCAGATCGAGGTGTTGGCTGCGCAGGACGAGCTTCCTCTCGAACTGCGAGGCAAGAAAACGGAAGTTCCCGTCCCGGTGCTTCTATCCATCGGGCGCGGCAAGCAACTTCGCAATCCTGTCCGCATCGAAGTGGCCGTTGCTGGTAAGACCACTGCGGCACAACCGGCCGCACCGGCTAAGCCAAATCTCAAACGTGGACAGGTCGCCTGCAGATCCAAGCTACAGGCCGGCGAAGTGAGCATTGGTCTTGATCTTTCTTACAGCCCGAATGGATCGATCTCCGGCAGCATCGATTACAGCGGCAAGGCCGAGGTCGAATCCATCGCGCTCACGATCGATATTTTAGGAGCAGTCGACCTGGCTTTCGCAGGCGCACCAATCGCCCCCAGATTGCAGTCTTACAACGCCGCCGATTACGCTGTCGGCACGGAAGAAGGGCTGGTCTGGGGCAATTCTGAAAAGGACGCCAAGACCCAGAAACGTAAAGCGGTGCCCGGACCCGTCATGCACATGTTCGTCGGGAGTGGCGACCGCGGGTTCACCTGGCTCTCCAAAGGCGGCAAAGGCTGGGAAACCGACAACAACATCTCCAGCGCCACTTTGACCCGTGACAAGGCCGGCCAGGTCACCTGGCAAGTCCTGTTCGTAAATCACAGAACGAAACTGAAAGGCAAGCGCTCCATCGATTTCGCACTCCGCATCCACCCGACACGAAATCGTGACTCCAAACACCGCAGCGTCGCCTGGCTGGATTGGCCGTTCAACGGCAAAGCAGGCGAAGCGATTCCGATTGCTTTGGGAAAATCCAAGAAGGCAGATCTGCTGCGCGCCGATGCCGGCACTGTTCATGAAGCATCCGCAAGTTTCGCCATCCTAGAAGGAGCAGCCGGGGGGGACGCGCTCGCTTCGGCCGGCACACACGCTGAGACCTATCCCATCAACCTTTTCCGTTACCTCGCCGCCACCCACACCGGACTGACGGCCCGTCTTCGCTCAAATGCCAGACAACTGACGCGCCCGGGCGCAGACCCCGCGGCCGACCGCATGCTCCTCGGCCGGGCTTTGCTCTGCGATATCGGCCTCGATGCCTATAGCCTCGCCAATCTTGACGGAGCCGCGAACATCCTTTCTGCACTCGATAAGTTCGGCTACTTCGAGTCGGACGGCAAGACCGAGTTCATCCCCTTCTGGCGCAACAGTTCGGTCATCCGCTTCGGCGAAACCTTCAGCAAAGACGACGCATTTTCACTGCACGAAGAGAATCCCGTCGGGCAAGTTTACGTCAGTGTCTATAGACGCCCCCAGGCGCGCCGAGGGACCCAGACCATGATCGTCATCGTCAACGAATCCGACAAGCCAGTGCGAGACCAGATTTACGTCACGAACCCTAAAAGCATCTTCGGCGGCGCAAACGTGCTTGATCACCGCACCATCAAAAGCGGTTACGATTTCAGCCGCTTTCACGTCATGTCCGATTGGATGAAACTCGGCGTCATCGGCAAGAGCGCCAAAACCAAAGCCCTCCAGGATCTGGAAGACCAGAGCATCGTTCGCCAGAACGCCGCCAAAGACGGCATCGAAGCCTACGGTCCGCAGGTGCATATTCCTGCCCATGATTTTCGGATTCTGTTCGGGAGGAGTAAATAGTAACCGTCTTCTTCTCTCTTCTTTTAATCTTGCTTCTAATCTTTCCTTTTCTTCTTTCTTCTTTTCCTCTTCGCTTTTAATCCCTCATTTCTGCCATGTCTTTCTTTAACCACGAAAAGCTCAATGTCTACCAAAGGGCCATCGAGTTCGTTTCGTGGGAGAATCGGCTTCTATCGAAGAGCGAAAGAAAAGTATCGGCGATCGAGCAGCTTCATCGCGCCTCGAACAGCATCCCTATCAATATTGCAGAAGGAAACAGCAAAAGTTCGCCTAAAGGCAGAGGTCACCAGTTTGACGTTGCTTACGGCTCCTCTCTCGAATGTGCAGCGTGTCTGGATGTTCTGGTTGCCTGGCAATCGATTGAGAGAGACGAGATTGGTGGTGGAAAGGGTTTGTTGAAGGAAATCGCTTCCATGCTAATAGGCCTGAGACGACGGAATTCCGATTGGCCCGATACTGTAAACGAGGAAGGACAAGATTATGGTTCGGCATACTTTGACCATGAAACACTCCCGGTCTACAAATCTGCCATGCTTGTGATTGGGTGGGCCAGGCCACTTCTGGATGAAATGCGTTCCACAGCGAGAAACGCCTTGGATAAATCTCTCACGAGCGTTGCACTGAACATCGCAGAAGGTAACGGCCGTTTCTCGTTTCCCGACCGTGCTCGATACGTAGAGCAAGCACATACATCTGCCCTGCGATGTGCGGCCAATTTGGATGTGGCGGTTGCGAATGAGGAAGTTGATGTGGGAATCGTTGCGGAAGGCAAGAGGATACTCTCTGAAGTAGTCAAGCAATTGGTGAAGTGGGGCGAGTATCTGAAAAAGAAGTCAGTGTAGGACGTGCTGGCAGACTGAAGGTTGGATTAAAAGCAAGAGATCAGAAGAAAGAGGAAAAGTGGAGATTAGAAGCAAGATTAAAAGCAAGAGCTCTTGGCCTTTTATGCTCTTGGTCACACTATCGTACATCCCCCTCACCGCCCAAGACTCCGACTCCGAGGACAAAAAGAAGATCATCGTCGTCACCAAGATCGACGAAGTGCCCAAGCGTTGCCATCGCGTGTTCAAGACGTTCATCAAGGAGTTGCCCGAGGGCTGGAAGATTCAGATGACGCTGGGCGAGTTTTACGACTTCGGACATTCCAGCAGCACGAATAAGTTCGAGCCTTACATCCGGTCGCTGGTGCCGCTGGATGCCAAAGGGAAGCCGCACGGCGAGGAGAGCACGTATCGGATTGACGGCCGGCTAATACGAACGGCTACTTACAAGAATGGAACGAAAGAGGGGATGGAGAAGATTTACAGAACGAAAAACCGGGGGCCTTTTTTCCTCTATGCGGAGATACCGTGGGTTAAAGGCCGCATCGAAGGAGTGCGGAAGACTTACCATCCCAACAAGCAGGTGAGTTCCAAGACGCTATACAAGAAAGGCGAAGCCCAGGGAAAAGCGATCTCCTACAGCCCTGAAGGCAAGTTGGTACGCGAATGCACCATGAAGAACGACAAGATTCATGGCCTCCTAACCGACTTCTGGCCGCAGACCGGCAAACCGCGCCGGGTCATCAATTACAGGAAAGGCGAGGTGCAGGGGGTCGTGAAAGAGTATTATTCGGACGGCAAATTAAAGCGTGAAGTCCCGTTCAAAAAAGGCAGCATGCACGGCGAAGAAAAACAATACGAAGGCGACGGCACCCTCGCCCGATCACGATATTGGCTCAACGGCGACCTCGTATCGAAGGATGAATTTGAAAAGAAATTTAAGAAATAGTGAGCATCAACTCTTACTTTTAATCTTGCTTCTTAATCTAATCTTTTGATCTTTCTTCGGCTTTTCGTCTTCACTTTTCATCTTTCTTTTCTTCGGAGCCGCGGATCAACGACCTGATGGCACGCAGATCCAGAAAGTTTAGATCAAAAGCGAAGATTAGAAGCGGAAGAAAGAAAAAAGTGGAGACTAAAAAGCAAGATTAAAAGTAGTAATCCAAATCCGGAATCGCATTATTCAAACAGCGCTATGAATCAACCAATACTAATCCTAACCATCCTCACGCTATGCACTTTCACCTTCGCTGCCGATCCATGGAAGAACCACAACAAGGAAGGCACTCAGGGCCTTTCCGGTAATGAAGTGCAGTTCATCAAGCCCGGCAGCGACGGCAGGCTCTGGATCGGCACCATGCGCGGAATCGGCTACTTCAAGGCTGGGAAGTTCACGGCCCTGATGGACAAGGACAAGAAGGGGAACCCAAAGCCTATGCGGGCACAGGCATGGGACATCCTGGAAGCCGGCCCCGAGAATTTCTGGATAGGTCATGGCGGCGGAGCCATTCGCTATAACAAGGGCAATATCGAGCACACTCTCAAAGGCAACACCGTCGCCCCGCTGATTCAGTTTCAAAAGGGCGTCATCTGGACGATTGGAAAAGATCGCCGCACGGAGGGCAATGTTCTTTATCAGCACGATGGCACTGAATGGTCCCACGTCGAGCGGTTTAAGAAAGAGCGCGTCGCCGATATGTTCCGCTCTTTGAATGGTCACATTTGGGTCGTCATCGACGGCAACGGCGTTTTCGAAATCGACCCGAAAGCTGGCCCGGACAAGGCCACGCACCACATCGAGGGCACCAATGTGCAGTCGATGGCTGAAGATTCCAGGGGCCGCATCTGGTGTGGGCTCTGGGGCCGCGGCGTCATGGTCTACGACGACAAGGGCTGGACCTCGCACCTCAAGAAAGAAAAGAGCGCGATCCTCTCAATGGCCAGCGATGCGGCCGGCGGCATGTGGGTCGCCACCAGCGCCAACGGCCTCTGGAACTACAACGGCAAGACCTGGCGGCACGACCTCGCCGAAGAGGGCAGCATCACGCTCCTCACTGCCACTTCCGATGGTCGGGTCTGGGTCAGTTCGCAGTTCAGCGGCGGGCTACGCTACTGGAATGGGAAAAAATGGACAGAATCCCTCCCCGGTCCACTTCCCATCCGATGCCTCATCGAGGCCCCCGATAAATCCCTCTGGGCGGGTGGAGTGCTTGACGGCGTTCACGTTCTCAAGAAATAAACCATGCACACCACGCCTCTCGTTGCCTGGGACTTCATACACGTAGGCGCCTGCGCCTGGACGGACACACGCGAGTGTGTTCCCTGCGATGTTCCACGAGGCATCGAACTCCGTGTGGAGCAGGCAACCAAGTCAGAACCTGTTCTGGTTGCGAACAAACCATGGGAGGATGGCTCTCTCGGGTGGAGCCAGGTCATTGAGGACGAGGGTCGTTATCGAATGTGGTATTCGATGACGCGATACAGCAAGCCCCTCGCGCAGTATCTCTTGTATGCAGAGAGCGAGGATGGACTGGAGTGGCACAAGCCGGAATTAGGCCTCATCGAGATACATGGCAGTAAGGCCAACAATGCCGTTCGCTCGGGTACGGGCGCGAATCACTCCCACGTGTTCAAGTGTCCCGACGAGCCGCCTGAGAATCGCTACCGGTGTATGTATTTCAAATCATGGTGGGAGGGCGAGCCCGGCGAAGAGATCGACAATGACGAAGGTCACCGTCGCCTGGACTTGAAGAACGCGGCCAAGCCAGGGGAAGAGACATTGCCTTTCAGTCTCAACGGCAAGATGCTCGGATTGAATTCGCCTGACGGCATTCATTTCACAGAGATCGAGAAGCCTGTCCTCGACGAATGGCATGACACGCACAACATCTGTTACTACGACGAGGAGAAGAAAATCTATCGTGCCTACCTGCGTGGTTTTTATGGAGGCAGGCGAGCTGTGTCTTACTGCGAATCGGATGACTTCGAGAATCTCCCGGCGAGCAAGGCCATTCATCATCACAGCTCGGATGATTTGCCGGACGAAAGTCTTTATTCCAACTGCTACACCATTTATCCCGGGCGTCCGGATATTCATCTGATGTTCCCGGCCATCTACCACCAGAGTTCTGATACGGTCTATGGCCAACTCGCGGTCAGCACGAATGGGCTCAATTGGTCTCGTTTCAGTCGCCAGACCATCATCCCGTGCGGGGCGGCTGGAGAAGACGACGAAGGCTACGTTTATCCGGAACCGGACCTCCTGAGATTCAACAATGAGGGAAAGTTCCGTCTGCTATGCCATGCTGGGGCCTGCTATCACAACGAGTGGTACAACGAGAATCTCAGAAACAACCACTATTCGACGTTCTATTCGTGGGCCGAATGGCCGGAGGATCGCCTGGCTGGCGCCTATGCTGCAGGCGACGGCGAATTCACCATCCAGATGCAGACTTGCGGTGACCGCCTGCTGGCAAACTTCCGCACCGAGCAGGACGGCTGGATACGTTTCGAGTTGGTCGATCGTCTTGTGTGGCCGCCGCAGCCGTTCCCGGGCTTTGAGGGCTTCAGGTTTGAGGATTGCGATGTGCTGACCAGCGATGAAACCCACCGCCCCGTGACCTGGAGCGGAAAAGCAGACCTGTCATCCATGAAGGGAACGAATGTCGCCATCCGCGTGCGCCTTCACAGAGCCACTCTGTTTTCCACGACGATGTACGGAACCGATGAGCCATTGGTTCAGGATGATCCCAGGTACCCGGTGTGATCGGAAAGAAATGCTGGACGGCAAGTGTTGGTCTGCCTTCCTGCCTGTTCCTGGATCAGGCACCGCCTCAGAATCAATCATGCTTGCCACATTTCAGACCTGCGCCGCCATTCTCTCTGTCTTTCTGTTCCCCCTTGCTTGCGAAGAAACGGTCAGTAAGGGAAGGCCAAACGTCTTGTTCATCGCTGTCGATGACCTGAGGCCGCAGTTGGGATGTTACGGTCACGAACAGATGGTCACTCCGCACATCGATGCTCTGGCGGTTCGTGGATTGGTCTTCAATCGGGCCTACTGCCAGGCGGCTGTCTGCCGCGCAAGCAGACTTTCTATCCTGACCGGGCTGCGTCCGGATACGACTCGGATTTATACGAATGGCGGCAGGCTCTTCCGATCGCGGTTTCCGAACCATGTGACGCTGCCGCAGCAGTTCAAGAACCATGGTTATCACAGCCAGTCGATTGGAAAGATCTTTCATGGGGCCATGAAGATTCGCAGTAAATGGAATGATCCGAAGTCCTGGAGTGTTCCCGCATGGTGGCCCGGGCCTCGCTATTACTACACGCCCTCGGGCATTGCCACTGCTCAGAAAGTTTTTGCTCGAAAGCGGCCGAAGAGACCTCTGGATGAATGGGTCAATGATTTTGTTCTGGGGCCTTCCTACGAGATTCCTGAGGTAGCAGATAGTGTCCTCTATGATGGACAAGTTGCCGACCACGCCATTGCCACTCTTCGCAAGATTCATAAGAAGCCGTTTTTTCTGGCAGTGGGATTCCTCAAGCCGCATCTGCCATTCATTGCGCCGAAAAAGTATTGGGATCTCTATCCTCCCGATCAGGTGAAGCCGGCACAAAATCAGCATCCACCCAAGGGCTCACCCAAGCTCGCATTAACGAACTGGAATCACCCTCGCAGCTACACCGACATCCCAAGAACCGGCCCTATGCCTCCCACTCTGGTACCGACCCTGACCAGAGGCTATGCGGCCTGCATCAGTTACGTCGATGCACAGGTTGGCCGCGTCCTTAAAGAACTCGACCAGCTTGGCCTCCGTAAGAACACTCTCATCGTGTTGTGGGGCGACCATGGCTTTCACCTGGGTGAAAACCACATCTGGGGAAAGGCGACGAATTTCGAGCTGTCGACCCGCGTACCGCTCATCATCAGCGCTCCAAAGATGAAGGCTACAGGTCATACTGCAGCTCTGGTCGAGCTGGTCGATCTGTATCCATCCCTGTGCGAACTGGCGGGGCTGTCTGCTCCAAAGAACCTGGAAGGCAAAAGTATGGTGCCACTGCTCAACGATCCGGATCTGGTGTGGAAGAAAGCCGCCTTCAGTCAATATCCGCGGGGGCGTGTGATGGGCCGAAGCATCCGAACAAGCCGATGGAGGTTCACCCGCTGGAGTGAAGGGAACAAAACCGTCGCCACGGAACTTTACGACCACCAGAACGATCCCGAAGGAAATGAAAACGTGGCTTCTCGTGAAGATTACGCTGGGCTGATTGAAGAGCTCAATGCCCAGCTCGATGCCGGTTGGCGCGCATCTCAACAAGGTCAGTGATCGACGGCGACCTGCTCACCAGTTCCTCGAATCCGGCACGGCCACCCAACTCGCTCCCTGCTGAATTGAGATCTGGCTTGCAAGGCCGGGGAGCGTCATGTCCAGGGCCTCATGAATGCCGATGGGCGGCGAAGTTCCTTCCAGGATGGCGTCGATGAAGTCCTGGGCGATCCAGTAGTCACCACCGCCGTGACCTGCTTTGACGGCTTCCTCAGGTGGGTTCTTCCAGTGCTCAGGCAGGAACTCGTCATAGAAATCTTCGAGAGGATACCACTTTGTCTCTCCATGACGGGAGCGTATCCAGACCTTGGGTTCGTCTCCAAGGCCTCGTGTGGCTTCGTAGCATCCGTCTGTCCCCTGGAGTGAATAATAGGTCATGTTATGTGGCCGGTCGGAAATCATATCGAGCCGCAGGTTGACCAGACCTCCGCCCGAGAGCCGACATGCGGTGAAGTTGGCATCTTCAATTTCATACTGGTCGCCCCGCGGGTCGCGATAATGATGACCGGTGCCCACGCAACTCACAGAGATGACCCGCTGGTTTCCAAACCACTGAAGGACCGGCCCAAGGCTGTGAGTCGGGTAGGTGTTGCCGTTAATGCCGGTCTGCCATTTACGCCGCCACTTGGTGATCTCGTTGAGGCCCTTCAACTCGTGTGTGTATTCGCCCTCACCGAAATAGAGCTCGCCGAAAACGCCCGCGCGGGCCATCGCTTTCACGACCACGTTTGGCCGCATGTAACAATAATTCTCCGCCATCATGTAGACGCCCTTGCTCTTCTTTTCGGCCAGTACCAGGTCGCGGCATTCTTCAATCGAGACACCGGCCGGCACTTCCGATAAAACGTGGATATCACGCTCGAGCGCCATGATTGACTGGGGGACATGCAGCGGCATGGGCGTGCCGACGATGACCGCGTCCACCTCGCCCGAATCCATCATTTCTTCGGCGTCAGCAAAAGCGAGAACATCGAGCTCCTGAGCACGCTCGGTGAGCTGCTCTTCTTTCAGGTCGCAGAGCGCGGTCAGCTTTGCATCCTGATGAACGTTAATCGCACGAAGGTGACCAGCTCCGCGGCCAATGGCGCCAATGACGCCGAAACGAATGGGAGTATTCATGATTCAGGTCTGTGTGAGGGGCAGGAACAATTTCATATTTTCGTCTGGCTCATCCTTAACAGAAATTACTTAATCTTCACCTCGCGGCCCTTCTCCGCTGAGTCATAAATCCCGTCAAGGATTTTCTGCACCATGAGACCGTGCTCTGCCGGTGCCATTGTCGGTTTGTTGTAGAGGCAATGCTCAACGAAGTTACGCATCTTGTCTCCAAACTGATCACCGAATCCATGAGACGGAATCCAGCCTGGCTCGGAATTGATCATATGTCCGGTGTCGTCCCGGAAGATGCCCGGCGGAGACCATGATGCACCGGCCTTCTCGCCCATGATGGTAAAGTTGTTAATGCCTTCTTTGATGTGCGCTGCAAAGGATGATTCAATGCTCATGATGGCGCCGTTTTCAAAACGGATCTGCCCCACGGCCAGGTCTTCGACCGTGTAGGTTTTGTGATCCCAGTTCGGCCACTGGGAGACGACATCAGATTTCTTGTTGCCGAGGTAGGTGAACGTCTGCCCAAACGCGGCCACCGGCTTCGGCGATCCCATGACAAAGTGTGCGACCTCAATGATGTGGACGCCGATGTCGATCATCGGCCCACCGCCCTGCAGATCCTTCCGACCGAAGACGCCCCAGTTGGGAATACCTCGACGTCGCAATGCTTGGCAGCGCGCATACATGATCTTGCCAAACTGACCGGCCTCGATCGCGCTGGTGATATATTTGGTGTTGCTGTTAAAACGATTCTGAAAACCGATGACCAGCTTCCGTTTGTTCTTCCTGGCAGCATCGACCATGCGCTGTCCTTCTCGAGCATTCATCGCCATCGGCTTCTCCACCAGTGCGTGGGCGCCCGCTTTCAGTGCATCAATCGCACACGGCGCATGTAGGAAGTTCGGTGTGCAGACGCTGACCGCATCCGGCTGCACTTTTTTGAGCATCTCCTTGTAGTCAGTAAAGCACTCCGAAATGCCAAAGTTCTCCGCATGCCTGGCCATCCCTTCTTCGTTAATATCGGCGAGAGCGAGAAGCTCAACATCATCCATTTTTGAAAGGTAATTCATATGCGTGCCCGCAATTCCGCCGGCACCGATAAGGGCATACCGGAGCTTCTTCTTCCTGGCCATGATGGATCCTCTATTGAACGATAAACTCGAAGTCTGGAAGGCGGCGTACCGTACTATTGGAAACCTTGTTGTCCATCAGCCGCCGTAGCGCCGGGCCGCTGCTGGCAGCTTGTAGCTTCAGTGCTTTAATCCGCCCACCAATTTTGGCATTACCCAACTGGGATTCTGAATTCATGGCCAGCGTAGTCGTCAGCGACAATCTGCCCGATGCTCTGGGGCATTTTGGGCCCTATGGGGGCCGATTTGTGCCCGAGACGCTCATGCCTGCGCTGCAGGAACTCGAGGACGAATTCGACCGGTCTCGGAACGATGCTGAGTTTCAGAAAGAGCTTGAATACTACTTCACTGAATACGCCGGCCGTCCTACTCCACTGACTTTCGCCGCCCGCATGACCGAGGATCTCGGCGGGGCCAAAATCTATCTCAAGCGAGAGGATCTACTCCACACCGGCGCGCACAAAATCAACAACGCCATCGGGCAGGCGTTGCTGACCAGGCGAATGGGCAAAAAACGCGTGGTTGCGGAAACCGGTGCCGGCCAGCATGGCGTTGCAACGGCCACCGTGTGCGCCCTCTTCGACCTGGATTGCATCATCTACATGGGCACGGAGGACATGGAACGGCAGGCTCTTAATGTCTTTCGTATGCGTCAGCTCGGGGCAGAGGTCGTTGGTGTTCATGTCGGAAGCAAGACTCTCAAAGATGCTATTAATGAGGCGCTCCGTGACTGGACGACCAACGTCCGAAGCACCCATTACATCCTTGGCTCGGCCACCGGGCCACATCCGTTCCCGAAACTCGTGCGTACTTTCCAATCGGTCATCGGACGAGAAGCCAAACAGCAGATCATGGATAAAGAAGGACGCCTGCCCGATTACCTCGTTGCATGTGTTGGCGGCGGCAGCAATTCGATTGGGCTATTTTACGAATTTCTCAACGATGAATCGGTCAAGATGATCGGGGCGGAGGCCGGCGGACTCGGCATTGATGGCGGGCTGCATGCGGCGCGTTTTGCCGGAGGATCGCTTGGGGTACTGCAGGGCGCAAAGAGCTACCTCCTTCAGGATGACGACGGCCAGGTGCAGATTACTCATTCAGTATCGGCCGGTCTTGATTACGCCAGTATCGGCCCCGAACATTCGTTCCTGCATGACAAGGGCCGCGTCGATTACACCTACATCGTCGATACGGAGGCCGTCGGGGGATTCAAGTACGCCTGCCGGACCGAAGGCATCCTCCCTGCCCTCGAAAGCGCGCACGCGGTCGCAGAGGTCCGCAAGCTCGCGCCGACGCTTTCCAAGGATCAGATCATCATCATGAATATGTCTGGCCGTGGAGATAAGGATGTGCAGCACGTGGCCAAGTGGCTGAAGGAAAACGAATGAATCGCATCGACGCGAAGTTTCAGCAGGCGAAGGATGAAGGCCGTGCCATTTTCAGTATTTACATCTGTGCCGGGGACCCCGACCTCGAGACGACAAAAAAACTCGTGCTCGAATTCGATCGGGCAGGCGTCGATCTCATTGAGCTCGGTGTCCCGTTTTCCGATCCCGTCGCCGACGGCCCGGTGATCCAGAATGCAACCCAGCGCGCACTCGAGGGAGGCACCACACTTCGGAAATCTCTGGAGACGCTGAGCGCCATCCGCAGCGAATCAGAGATCCCAATCACCTTGATGACCTACTACAACCCGGTCTTTCACTACGGTGTTGAAGCACTCGTGAAAGATGCGGTGGATGCCGGTGCCGACGGCCTGATCGTGCCAGATCTTACACCCGAAGAATCGGCCGACCTCGTTTTCGCTGCTCGCTCACATGACTGTAAAACGATTTTCTTCACAGCGCCTACCAGCACGGACGAGCGCGTCCGCAAGACCAACGAATCCGCCACAGGTTTCATCTATTGCGTCAGCGTGACCGGCATCACCGGCGCCCGTGATGCGCTGCCGGAAGAGCTGGTCAGCAATCTCCAACGCTTCCGCAGCCTGACCGACAAGCCGCTGGTCGTCGGATTCGGCGTCTCCCAGCAAGACCAGGTGCGCATGCTGTCTGAGCATGCAGACGGCATCATCGTCGGAAGCGCCATCGTGCGAAAGATTGAAGAGCATCTCTCCGAGGGGCGTGATGTGCTTGTGCAAAAGGTTGGCGAACTGGCTGCAGAGCTGGCAGCCGGAGTACGGTGACCCTGTCTGCCGAATCATTCGAGTATTGAAAGCACAACGCCTGCTGCTATACCTCACGGAGGCAACACAGGTTTCAGAAAAATGAACACGCAAGACGAGATGCTCAGCACGGTTCACCAGCTCGTGGACAAGTACCGGACGCGATGCCTCTGGTTCTTGCGGGAGGATTTTTATCCGACAACTGAAGAACAAGTGTCAAGAGTGCTGAAACACATTGAAAAAAATGGGGACCGGGCGGCCTTTATTCAGGTAGCCGAAATCAAGCAATGGCTCTTACGGAATTCCAAAGAACAGTCTGCCGTTTAATCTCTTCGAATCGGATTAAACAGGGAGAACACTTTACTGGGGAAGGGCGAACCAAATCTCGACAGCCCTCGAAGGGAGTGTCCTTTAGTTTCACGTTGGAGGTATCAAGGGCGCTTGCCCATCCATTGTCGAGAGGGCGGGCCAACCATTGATCACCATTGCCAGCCCCCAGAACGCGCGCATCAAGCGTCTTGTTCGCTTGCGCAAAAGGAGCGAGCGTGATTCCTCCCGATTGACGGTAATTGACGGCATCAGAGAGATCCGGCGCGCGCTGGAGGCTGGTATTGAGATTGCCGAATTGTACATCTGTGGAAAGCTGATCGCCGAGGATGATGCCGGTCTGGTCGTCGAGGCGGAATCGAAGGCTACCGAGGTATTCGAAGTGACAGAGAAAGCTTTCAGGAAGGGAGCTTACGGCGACAGAGTCGAGGGACTGATCGCCGTCGTGCCTATCCCGAGGCTGGTCCTGCAAGATCTGCCGCTGGGCGATTGTCCGTTGCTGCTTGTGCTTGAGGGCCTGGAAAAACCGGGAAATCTCGGCGCAGTGATTCGATCGGCAGACGCCGCGGGCGTAACAGGAGTCATCGCGTGTGAACCGGAAACTGACCTGTTCAACCCTAACGCTATCCGCGCCAGTATCGGCACCATATTTTCCGTGCTGACCGCAACTGCATCGAGTGCTGAAACCATTCAGTGGCTGAAAGAGAACGACATTCATACGTTGGCAGCAACACCACATGCGGAGACCGCGCACACGGATGCCGATTTCTGCAGGCCGAGCGCTATCGTGCTCGGTAGCGAGCATCACGGCCTCACGGATACCTGGCTACAAGGAGCGGACGCGACGATCCGAATCCCAATGCAGGGGAAAGCAGATTCACTGAACCTGGCGATGTCGGCGACGATCCTGGCCTTTGAAGCGGCGAGGCAAAGGGGGGGGTGAGATTCTGAATTCAGGATTCAGCCGGGTCACCCCGCAGACAGATCCGGCTGATGCCGTCACCCCAACTACAAGTCTCGTGCGATTGTGCGAATCGTGACTAACATACCCGGCCTTCCATCAACCATCCTCCTCTCGATGTCTTACTTTCGTCCCAACATAGATGCCATGGAAGGCTACACGCCGGGCGAGCAGCCCAAGGGGGATGAGTTCATCAAGCTCAACACAAATGAGAACCCTTATCCGCCGTCCATGAAGGTCTACGATGCGATCAGGGAAGAGGTGAACGCGAGCCTGCGCAAATATCCCGACCCGGTCTGCCAGGGAGTCCGGGAAAAAGCTGGGGAGGTCTACGGTTTTGCCGCCGAACAGATTATCGTGGGAAATGGCTCGGACGATCTGCTCACGATGATTTGCCGGGCCTTTTGTTCCGAAAGAGAACTCATCGTTCAGCCGTACCCCACTTACAGCCTCTATGAGACTTTGGCGCAGATTCAGAACGCAGAGTTCAGATCTGTGCCATTCGCTGACTTCAATCATCTGCCCGAAGGTCTCGCTGTGCCTGGTGCGAAGGTAACGTTCGTGGCTAATCCAAATTCGCCTACGGGGACGGTGGTCTCGCTGGAAGAACTGGACGAGTTCGCCGGCCGGATAGAAGGGGTTCTCGTGGTGGACGAAGCGTACGTCGATTTCGGCGAGTGGGATTCTCTTCCGCTGATTCAAGAGCACGACAACGTCATCATTCTGCGCACATTTTCAAAATCATTCAGTCTGGCCGCGCTCAGGGTGGGCCTGGGATTCGCCAATCCAGAGCTGATTCAGGGGCTGATGAAGGTGAAGGATTCGTATAACGTCAATCGAATCAGCCAGTCCGCGGCCCTGGCGGCGCTCGAGGACACCGAATACACGGAAGCGATGATCGGCCGGGTCCGCTCCACGCGGGCTCGGCTCGTTGATGCGCTTTCAGCGCTTGGGCTGCATGTTTACAGCTCACACTCAAACTTTTTATGGGTGCGCTGCTCCGAACCTTCTGCAAAATCAGTTTACGAGGACCTGAAATCACGGAAGATTCTGGTGCGCTTTTTCAACCACAGCGGTCTGGATGATTGCATTCGCATCACGGTAGGTACTGATGACCAGACCGACACTCTTATCAAAGAACTCAAGAACCTGATGGGTTAAACCAATGGCAAAACGAAACGTTCGAAAAAGGCAGTCGAAGATAGAGCGCAAGACGAGGGAAACGGAAATCACGATCACTATTGACCTGGATGGACAGGGCAACTGCCGCAGTGAGACAGGCGTGAGTTTCCTCGATCACATGCTGGAGCTTCTCGCGAAGCACGGCTTCATCGATCTCAGTGTCGTAGCCAAGGGAGATCTGGACGTCGACGATCACCACACGGTTGAAGACATCGGCATCTGCATCGGCCAGGCAATTCATGAGGCTGTCGGAGACAAGAAAGGGCTGCGCCGATACGGTTTCGCCAGTGTCCCCCTCGATGAAGCACTTGCCCAGGTGACGGTCGATCTAAGCGGTAGAGCGTTCCTTGTAATGAATGCGGATCTCGGACAGCAGCCTGTGGGCTCTTTCGATCCCGACCTGGTGCATGATTTCTTTTATGCTCTGGCTGCTAATGCCCAAATCACGCTTCACATAAACGTCCTTTACGGGCGCAATACTCACCATAAGATTGAGTGTATCTTCAAGGCATTTGCCCGTGCCCTGGCCGAGTCGATTACCAATGACCCTCGGCAGAAGGGCGTCCCATCCACCAAGGGCGTTCTCTGAACCTCGAGCGATTCTCCCTGTGAATCGCTCTCAATCTTACTGATTGAATATGCCGGATAAGGTAAACATTCTGCTGGTTGACGATTCCGCGGTGAATCTGGAATTGCTGGAAGCGATGCTCACCAGCCCGGATCTGGAACTCAAGAAAGCTCACAGTGGCGAGGATGCTCTGCAAATGCTCAAGGAGAATGAATTTGCACTCATACTCCTCGATGTCCAGATGCCCGGCATAGACGGGTACGAAACCGCCGGACGCGTCCGGAAGAACCCGGCGCATTCACACGTGCCGATCATTTTTGTGACTGCTTCCAAGACTGGGCAGGAATGGGTCAACAAAGGCTACAAATCCGGCGCCGTGGATTATCTGTCCAAACCATTGGAGTCAGAGATTTTGAATAGAAAGGTGGAAGTATTTGTCGACCTGTTCCGGGAAAAGCAGGAGCTCAAAAATCTCTCCGTCCACGATGAAGTCACCGGCCTCTACACCAGGCGAGAGTTTTTTGTTCTTGCCCAGCAGCAACTCGATTATGCGAAGCGAACCCGCAAAGGATTCATTCTCATCGTTGCTGAGATTGCCGGGTTCCAGTTTATAGTCGACAACTGCGGCATCGAAGACTCGCAGACCGCGCTCAGCGACGTGGGCAACGTCATCAGAGACACTTTTCGTACTTCGGACATCAGCTCTCGCATCGGATCTGACGTCTGCGCCATCCTCGCGTTAGAGGCGTTCGGCGCGTCGACCACGGATATCCTGACCATGAGGCTGAAAGAAAACCTGGCGGCTTTCAACAACGAGAGCGGCCGAAACTACCAACTCCAATTCAACCTTGGAACAGTTACGTTTGACCCGACCTCACCTGTTTCGATCGAGGAACTTCTGGTCGAAGCGGAATACATGGTCAGTGTAGAGAAGGCGAACAGGAGGGATTCTGGCGATGGGGGATAGCGGATACGGGCTGGCATTGATCGCGGGGGACGATTCACGCGTGAGTTAAGGATTGGGGAAGGGCAGGCAAATCAAAGGCTGTTGGTACAGAACAGCTTTAATGTCTCTGCGTTGATCTCCTTCCCTGCCAGATTCTGCAGTGCCTGGCTTCTATCCTCTTGTCTGGTTTTCGTGCAGGCATCGATGAAGGCGCGATGCCCTGAGTTATGAATTCTCGAAAGCCGTTCACGAAAATCGCCAGACTCGCGGTATTCGGTAATCGTGCCGTAATATTCATCCTCGCCCACTTTGGCGATGGGCCTTGGAATGAGTTCTTCCCGGGCGATTAGTTCATAGAAGAGGGTGCCGATCGCGTAGAAGTCTACCAGGGGGGTGATGCACCTTTCCTCGCTGACGTCGATGTCGTAATCGCCTTCCACGAGGAACAACTCAGGCGCGGTGTACCCGTACGTGCCGCAGTAGGTTGGGCCGTCTTCAGAGCCTTTGGAACCGGGCTGGTGCTGACGATATCGGCAGAGGTCAAAATCGAACATCTTGACTTCCGGCACTTCTGGCGGAGTCAGTTCTCCTGCACCCTTTTCGATTTTCTCGATCGCGGCATCACTGAGCTTCAGCAGAAAATTTCCGGGCTTGATATCGCAGTGAATGATCTGGAAAGGCATCGCTTCCAGATCATTGTGAGCGACATGCCGAAAATGCCGAAAATAGACGCTGCCCGGGATAACCTGGCGCCACGGTAACCCGACAAATTTGCGAAAGTCTCCGAAGGTATGGATCCCGATATCGCGCCAGTCGTGCAGAAAACTCAATGCCTCGAGGGCACGGGCAACGATGTAGACCGGCAGGTCATCGGAGAATGTGATCCCTTTAGAATTGATGAGATCGTCCACCGTGGCATCGAGGCGTTCGACTTCAATCGCCTGGATGTCCGGGCACGAATGCCTGGCCAGAAGTTTTACGAACAACCTGGAGCGCTCCGGCGAATGTTCCGCTGCCGACATGACAAAACACTCTTGCTCGAGCCGTTGTCTCGACCTCAAGAATTTTATGGCTGAAGGCTGATAGACCTGGACGTCCCGTTCATTCGCAAAGCGAGCGAAATGCAAGTGGCCGATGATCGTTTCTTCACATAGGCGTAGATTGGGCTCGCCGAGGACAGACAGGTCCAACAGATGATAATTCTGCAGCAGAGGCGACTGGGCCCACCGTGTAGGAAGTGTGTTTTCGACATGAAACAGAAACACACTGACTCCAAATGCATCCATACGTTCGGCGATGTCTTCCGTGCGCAGGGCTGACTGGGCATCGCCGCCGTTGGCCACCTCCAGGAGGCAGCCGACTGGCTGATGATTGGGAGCGGCCTCCCACATTTCCCGCTCGTCGTCGAAGAGATGGAATTCGAGTCTGTCCGCCGTTACCCGGCCGGGTGCGGTCAGAGCAGAAACAGCCTCGAGCCCGCTTTGTGAAAAGTGAAGCGCGAAGAAGGGGAGGGTGTCGATATCCATAGCTCAAGTGCCGCGAGGGATTTGTTTGTAGTGACACGAGCCACCGCGGACCATTGGTCATTGCTCTTCAAGGCGGCGAAAAATCAGGGATTTGTCCTGGAGAAAATCCTTGTGCCCGATGGACTTCTTGAAGGCGGCATTCAGGGCTTCAGGGGTGGCAGCCTTATGATCTTTGAAAAGTCTGTTTCTGACCATTGTCACATGAAGAGTCTTGCCATCCTCGATCGAATACTGGGCAAATGAGTATTCACGTTTTCTGAGATCCTTCTCCAGGTCCTGGAAATTCCAGAATCTGGCTTCTCCGATTGATGTGAGGAACATTCGAATGAGAAGTTCTTCAGGCTCGTTCTTGTCATATGCTTTCTTTATCTGCCTTGCCACGATCAGATACTCCGATTTGTTGAACTGCGAGACAGTCACAAGCATCGCCTCGTCATCCTTTTCCTTCTGGACATATTCCCATAGCCCAAGGAGACTCTCGTCGAATTCATCCGGGTCAGGATTTGAGAGCGGTACTTTTGAGTTGAGCGGGCACCCACAGATGAGCAGGAGTGACAGGAATGAGAGGAAGCGAATGGAATTCATTTTTCTGGGCCAAATCTGAAGATGTGAGCCGACCTTCAGAAGCGCCAGGATACAAAAAAAAACGAGTGAAGCCCGGAGGGCTTCACTCGCCGTGCGAGCATTAAGAGGGTTGCTCTAGAGAGTATCTCCGGCGGCATCGCCACCGGGTCGTCCGCCCTTACGTCCACCTTTGTGGGCGCCGTGGCGTTTTTTCCTCTCTTCTCTGGCCTTTGCCTTTTCTTCATCGTTCAGTGTGCCGTCGCCGTCTGCATCGAACTTCTCGATGAGCTTGGCTTTGACCTTGTCCGGCAGGTCATCAAAGCTCGGACGCCTTCCTCCTTTTTCTCCTTCACGTCCTCCTCGGCGTTTCTTTGCTGCTTCTCTGGCGGCAGCGCGTTCTTCCTCGCTCAGTTCGCCGTCACCGTCTTTGTCGAAACGCTTGAGAGCTTCCTCCTCGAAGTGCTTCTTCCTGGCCTCTCGAGCCGCGGCGCGTTCTTCTTCATTCAGCTTGCCATCGCCATCGGCATCGAATTTCTTCAATATTTCTTCCTTGCTCGGACGGCCTTTGCCGCCTCGGCGCTTAGGCATGGCCTCTCTCAACGCCATGTGTTCTTCTTTGTTCAGTTTGCCGTCCCCATCCTTGTCAAACTTCTTCAGCATTTCTTCCTTGCACGGTCTGGGACGCTTGCCAGCACCATCTTCCCCGTCGGCGGGTCTGTCTTGAGCAAAGAGTGAAGAGCCCAAAAGGAATGAGCCTGCAACTACCAGTCTGCCTAAATTCGATAAAGAGTTCATATCTGACCTCCAGGTCAAAAGGATAAAAAAATTGTCTGCCCTCGATTAGCCCTTTACGCAACGAGTATTCCTAAGACGACATCTTCGCAGGGCGTCTTCCGAAATATGCCAGGCTTTTTCTCTAAGGCCGTCGAGCCCATCAACTTAAATTGCAGACTCAGTCAGATAGCAGACCTGAAAGTATCGTCTCTCAAGCTCAATGAGGAAATCGTGTGGTGGGCGGCGGCACCGGCGGTGTAGATGGTGACGACAGACTTGTCAGGGAGGAGGAGGGACAGGGTCTGGATCCACAGCCCCGTCGGCCGGAGGAGGGACCGGGTCACCTCCATCATTCACCGGCTCCGGAGCGGGCTCCGGGACGGCAGGCGCCGGCGCGGGTGTTGCTGGATTGTTGGGGGCGGGTGTTCCAATGGCGCTGATCGCCGACCGTGGTGCGCGGCTTAGAAATGTATCTCGCACCCAGCCTCGCAGCATTTTTCCATTGCTCTTGTCTTCCCAGTGGACGCCTATCCAGCGTCCTTGCCTCGCGGTCTGGTAGACCATCTGGTCCTTTTTCAAAGTAGCAATCACCTTCATCCCATGGAAAACCTTCACGTCATCTGCACTGACCAACATCGGTATGTATTCGGCGGATGCCGAGTTACAGGCGTAGAACAGTGCTGCGAGTGAGAATACCAGATATCGAATTTTCATCTGCGAGACTTCTCCCTTGAACGATGGATTACAGAAGTTTGTGAACGGCTTGTCTCACGACAATAGCAGCCGGAGCAAATGCTTCAAGATCCTGAAACAAAAAAAAGCCCGACAGGCAAGGGCCTGCCGGGCTCGACTGTATGAATGTGGTCACTTCAGACTTTTTCCGGCTTTGCTTAAAGCCTGAATGAGTTTCTTCGCGATGGCCTTTTCTTCATCGGTGTAGTCATCAGCGTCGAGGACATCCTCCTCAATTTGTTCCAGAACACCGTCGACTGCATCCAGCCCGTCATCACTGGCGTTTTCGGCAGCGTCAGCAAATGTGCCGTAGATGGAATCAATGGAATTGTATTGCTGCTCGAACGCGTCATAGCCGATGTCCGCGATGGATTCGTCGCCGAACAGTTTCTGCGCCAGCGCGAGCGTTTTGTCTTCGTCGAAGTTCATTCCATTAATTGTATCCGCCCAGCCGGCAATCTTTGCTGCCCCGGCCTTTGCAGTGGCGCTGAGTTTACCTTTGTCCTCTCCGGCGGCGGATATGTCGGCGGCAAGTTTGCTCAGTGTGTCAGCGGCTGAGGCAAGGCCATGACGGAGGAGGAGGGCATGCGTCCGGGCCCGGTCTGCAGCCTCGGCAATGAGCTCTCCATCTGCGCCGCTGCCAGCATAATCGTCGAGTTGGTTCAAGGATTCTCGCAGGGTCGCTGCCTGCCCGGCTACCCAGGCGGTGACGGTGAACCAGTCGTCTTTGTCTTTCCAGTGAGGCGGCATCTCATTGCTGTAGTAGGCCAACTCGAAACCGAGAGTGGGGTGGCCTGCCTCGACCATTTTGCTCTCGATGCGCAGATGGCATGAAACGCAGTTATTCGCACGCATCATGATCTGTTTGGTGTCCCAGAGCCCGGTTGCAGCGAAAAGAGCTTTGCCGTTCTTGTGCTTCGCACGCATTTGGTCTGTCCAGCCCTTCTTCGCGTGATCCTCAACCCATTTCTCTGCAGGCCCGTGGCAGGATTCGCAGCTTACTCCACCTTCTATATCGAATTTGGGACCCTGTAGGCTTTTGTCTTTGTAAGCGACGTAGTCCAACCCCATGTTGTAACGGTTGGCATCTCCGGTGGTGTGGCACGTGAGGCACTTGTCACTCTTGCTGGGATCGGTGCCGCCGTCGTACGCCTTGAGGATTATTTTGGCATCTTTGTCATGGAGGAGCTTAAAGGCGCCGTTGTGGCTGTCTTTGCTGGCCCAGACGGTGTATTCGTTGGTCAGGGTGGCACCTGAACGTTTGGCGGATGCGCTTCCATGGCATTTGGCCGCGCTGCAGCTCCCCGCTCCCGTAAACTTGAATTTTGTGTTCCCGGCTGCCTGAGCGCTGGAATTAAGCTGGGGCGCAAAGACCACGGCTACGACCAGTGATGCCGCAGCGACCATGGAGCTGACATAAAGCCATCGGGAAGGTTTCAGCATTCTTGCCTCCTTGTAAAAAATGAGAATTGCCAAATATTCAGAGAGGGGAGTTCTTATAAACCCAGAATTGGATTCCGGCAAGCCTCAAAAACTGGATTCTTGAATGAGTCGTAATCATCGACGCTCGTATTCACTTTCGCTGGTCTGCAAGGCGCGTCAGGCGCGATGCGAACATAGAGCCGTCTGATACTATTCGCCTCAGCCGCGGCAGCCCCTCGCATCTGGAAACAGGACATTTTCGAAGACCAAGTATGGCCGGAACCGCAAATTTCTTGTCAGACGAGAACGAGCCCCAGAACACCGGGGAAAGTTTCTACGACAAGTTTCCCCGAACCCTGGAGGTCGAAGGCTTCCTGGGAAAGGTCTTCTACTTCCTATCGTCCTTTTACCTGGCCATCTTGCTCCTCTCGGTCATTCTGCTGGTGGTCGCCATCGCGACTGTTCTCGAATCCCAGAAGGATGCCGATTACGCCCATTTCATGGTGTATCGCGCGAAATGGTTCGAAGGGCTGCTCGTACTGCTCTGCGTCAATGTCATAGCTGCTGCCCTGAGCCGATGGCCGTGGAAGGCGCGGCACGCCGGCTTCCTGATTACGCACCTGGGAATCATCATCACGCTCGCCGGATCTGCGGTCAGCCGATATGCCGGCCATGAAGGCCAGCTCGCACTCCTGGAGGGCGAAACAGGCCGACAGTGCCGCACGAAATCTCAGATCATTCGAGTACAGGAAGGCAAAGACGAGTACCTGTTCAACGTTGAAATTAAACACGCCGTACCGACCGAGTCCGACCCTCTCAGACTAAAGGCGGGCCCCTTCAGAATTCACATTGACAGATTCTATCCGAATGCCGTTCTGCGGGATTCGGTGACCTCGGGAGGAGAAGTGGAAAATCCGGCGGTCAAATTATGGCTGACAACCCCGGCTGGCATCACTGATTTCTGGCTCATCGCGCGGAACGAAAAGAAGAGTCGACACAACCTGGGCCCCGCGGTCATTCAGTTCGTTGAAGCCAGCACACAGGAGGATTTAGCCGGGCTGATGAAGAAGCCTGATTCGAAAGCGCCGGACCGTGGAAAACTGGTCGTCAGTCTGGCCGACAATGAGAGCCACGAGCTTGACGTATCCGAACACCTCGGCAAGCCATACGATCTCGGGGAGGGCAAGGGCAAGCTGACCATTCTCGAACACCATGATCAAGCGGACGCCGCGGACAGCGTGGCCCCCGGCGGGCCGGATCACAATCCCGCTATTCTCTTCGAGATCAAATCAAGCTCGATGCCCAACGCGGGCAAGGCGGACTGGCTTTTCTATTACTCGCCGTACCGCCGCAGCCAGCAGTGGGCTGGGTTCGCCAACATTGAGTTCCGGCTGGCCGCCACTGAACATGAACGGGCCGCCTGGCTCAATCCTGAGCCTTTCCTCGAAAAGCATCCAAAGGGCCTGCTGACTTTCACGTACAAAGGTGAGAGAAAAGAATTCTCCATCGATCGCTTTCTTGGTAAGGAGTTCGAGCTGGATAAGGATCTCAAGATGGAGATAGTCAGCTTCTACCGGGCTGGCAGAGTGGCAGGGGCACGGATCCAGGAAGGCGCTCAAAATGAAAAGGACTACAGAAACCCAATCGTTGAATACCATCTTTCGGGGCCGGACGGCACGGAGCATCACACCGTCTTCTCTCTCTTTCCAACCTTTGACCGCGTCAGCCCCCACAAGTCAAAGCACTATGTGGAGCATTCTCAGCTCTTCCTTCCTGTCGTTCAGGGAAGCCACCTTGTGCTGGTTGCCGGGCCTGGTGACCAACTCGCCTATCAGTGTTCTTCTGCCCAGCATCCGCGCGTCGCCGGCCCGATCAAGGTAGGTGAGCCGGCCAAGACCAACTGGATGGATTTCGAACTGTTCGTTCAGAAGTTTCATCCCAGAGCCGTCAACGAGATCAAGTTGGCCGCGCACTCGCACTCGAGCAGTTCCAATCCACACGGTAAAGGCCATCGGGCGCACGGAAGCCCCGCGCTGAAAATTGAATTCGAAAAGGACGGGGTCAAGCGCACCTATTTCACATTTGCCGAAGAAGAGTACCGCTCGATGGACACCTTCCCCTTCGGCGCAAGTCACGGTACCGGGCTGCGTCTGCTGCAATACGAAATGCAAAAAAAACAGCACGGCAAACAGAGCAGCCTGACCATCATCAAAGGCCCCGACGGCAGCCTGCATTACGCGGTGCATCAGCCCGCTAACGGCACTTTCGAATCCGGTAAAATTGCGCTGAAATCGGATATCAATCTGCCCTGGATGGCCGGCGCAAAATTCAGCGTTGAGGAGTTCATTCTCAAAGGCGCGGTGAGCCAGGAGGTCGGTCCGGGCGGCGAGGATGGAATGGGCAAGCAGCATTTTCCTGCCGTGCATGCCAGAGTCTTCAATGGGGCTGAAAGCAACGATGGGTGGATCTGGTGGGGCACGAGGCACGGAACTGATCTCGATGTCGGTGGTAAGAAACTTAACATCGCTCTCTATTACGATACCTTTGATTTGGATTTCGACGTCCATCTGGTTGACTTCCGCGACGTCCACAATCCCGGTGGACAGGGCATCGCCTCTTTCGAAAGCGACGTCGATATCCTCGATGAAAAGGCCGGGCTCAAAAAGGAAGTCATGATCCATATGAACTTCCCCCTCGAGTACGGGAAGCACCTGCTCTTTCAGTCCAGCTACATCAAATCCGACAAGCCGGGCGGAAAAGACATCTCTGTCTTTTCGGTCTCATACGACCCCGGTATCCAGATCGTTTACACCGGATTCAGCCTTCTGTGCTGCGGGATAGTCACGATGTTTTACATCAAGCCATCGCGCCGGAGGAGGAAGAAAAAAGCGTCATAAGAGCACGAAGGGTCGCCCGATCCGGGCTCTTGCTTTTTATCTGGATTCTGACGCAAGAGTTGGAGTAACGGCTCAAGCCGGGTCTTCGGGTTCATCGTCGCGTCAAGCCCCGTCTAGAGCCGTTACACCAACTCCGTTTCCCTCACCATTTAACTGTTACGACTAAGAATTCAGGCCGAACCAGAACCAGCAAGGAAACGAATTGAAAGCACTCAACACCATCGCAGCATTGCTGTGCATCACCATCTCTGTCAATGCCTCTGACCCCACCATCAAGGAACTCGATTTTTCCGATATCGCAAGAGTGGGTGTTCAGGATAATGGACGGGTCAAGCCCTTCGGCACCTACGCCATGGAGCTTGTGGCCAAGGTGACCGCCCGGACCGGCTTTAAGGCAAAGGCTGAACGCCTTCGCAACGAATGGCGAGAAGCGAAAGCCAAAGGCAACACCGATCTGGCGGACAGCCTCAAGAAGCAGGCCCTTGACCTGGAAGCCTCCCTGCCCGGCGGTAACGCGATGGCCGTCCTGCTTTCGTGGACCTTCGAGACCAAGAAATGGCTCGATGTTCCTGTCATCAAAGTCGACCATCATCCTTTCAAGGAAGACATGGGCCTCAGAGTGAAGCAGTCCCGCTTCAGCTACAACAAGATCAACTCGAGTGACAAGTTCCGCAATGAGTACATGGAGACTCATCGCAGGCAGCAGGCTTCAAACAATGAGAAACGCACTCGAATGGAGCGTGAAGTCTTGGACGTCGCCAGCCGATGGCAACTCCTCGCCAGCATCTGGGGACGCAACCCTGTCGCAGAAAACCATGCTGTACCGGGCGGCGTCTCGTCGCCCATGATTCCGAACCCTAGGGATAAAGCCGATCGCTGGATTCCCTGGCCATATGTTGCGCAGCACAATCCCGATGCCTCCAGCGTCGTCTCCAAGTGGATGGCCGTGGGTGATGCCTTCCGCGAACGCGACGCGGCCGCATTCAAGAAGACTACTTCTGAGCTTCGCAAAGCCCAACAATCGGTTTGGATTGCCCTGTATCCGGAGGAGGCCGCAAGCCACATCAAGAAATTCGATATCGAAGCCACCTACAACAAAGTCAAGCCCTTCCGAATCGCGATGGTGTTCTTTGGGCTGGGATTAGTCCTCCTGCTGTTCTCAACGAATTTTGATACGAAGGAGCTTTACTGGGGATCACTGGTCCTGCTTCTCGGAGGCGTCCTGATCCAGACCTATGGATTCGTGCTCAGGATTTTGATCACCGATCGCCCACCGGTCTCGAACATGTATGAATCCATGATTTTCATGGGCTACATGGCCACGGTCTTCGCGCTCGGCTACGAGCTCTATTACAAGTACTCGAGGATATTCGCGATTGCAGCAGGCTCGGCCTCCCTGCTGCTGCTTGTGCTTGCGGACATTCTCCCGCTCGATCAGGGAATGGACCCACTTGTGGCCGTCCTCCGAACGAACTACTGGCTCACTATTCATGTGCTGACCGTGATGGCCGCATACTCCGCGTTAACCCTCGCAATGGGCATCGGACACATCAACCTGGGCATCTATTTCTTCAGACCCGACAAGAAGGCCCTTCTCGGCAGGATGACCGTCTTTCTTTACCGGACCGTCTGTCTTGGATTCTTGCTCATGACGGCAGGGACGGTTCTCGGCGCATGGTGGGCCGGTGAAGCATGGGGACGTTACTGGGGCTGGGATCCGAAGGAAACGTGGTCCCTCATCTGCATCCTGGGCTATGGCATTCTCCTCCACGGCCGCGTGGCGAATTACTGGGGCGCATTCGGCACGGCCATCGGCAGCGTTATCGCCTGGTCACTTGTGGGGATGTGTTACTACGGCGTCAACTTTCTCCTCTCGGCCGGACTCCACAGCTACGGTTTTGGCGACGGCGGCATTCAGTACGCCATCGGGTACGTGGTCGTTGAGGCCATCATAATCGGCGCGGCTGTCGTGAAGAAGATGGACGAGCCGACCAGCCCCCGACAAAAGAACGAACCCCGAGAGAGTGCTCTGGACCAGGAGACCGGCGAACCGGCCTGACAAGTCTTGGTGTTTCGGCCTGCAACGGAATAGCCGCTGCCACCCGAACACGGCTGAAACCAACGCCGACTGCCCCTCAATTCTGCGAGCTCGCAACCACTTCCTGGATTTCCCTTTCTTCAGGTATCTCCTCGGAAACCGTCGCGGCAACATCATCCTCAAGCTCGACCTCCGGCGCCTCCATTGAGGTGTCTTCGACCAGATCTTCCGGTTGTTCAATCTCCGGATCCTCAGGCTCGGGGGATTCGGTGGAATCCGAGACCTCAGGTTCGGTGGCTGCGATGGATTCCGAGACCTCAGGTTCGGTGGCTTCGATGGATTCCGATTCCTCACGTTTCCTGGCTTCCGCGTCCTCAGCCTGGGGCAGCTCTTTAAGTGTTTTCAATGAGAAACGTTCGAGGAATTTCTTCGTCGTTCCGTAAAGGGTCGGTCGGCCGAGCGTGTCTGCGCGGCCGACGATCTTTACCAATCCCCGATCGACCAATGTCCGGACAAGGGGGCCGGTATTGACGCCGCGGATGGCATCGATTTCCGCGCGCAACACAGGCTGTTTGTAGGCGATGACCGCCAGCGTCTCGAGCGCCGATTGGGAGAGCTTGGCCTGGGCGTAAGTCTTGTGGAGCTTCTTGACGAACTCGCCGAAATCCTCGCGGGAAAGCAGTTGCCAGCCTCCGGCTACTTCGATGATCGCGAACCCTCTGCCGGCCTTGTCGTATTCAGATCTCATTTCTTTGAGAAGGCGGCGGACCTCGAGAGTTTCAAGCTTGACGATCTCCCCGAGTTTTTTTGCAGGGACCGGCTCGTCGGTGGCGAAGAGAAGGGCTTCCAGGATGGATTTAGGATTGACGTCGCTCAATGGAATCTCCTTATTCTTTGGTTCGTGTGATGCGGCCGATCTGCCGCGCTGCCTGGCGGAGTCGGTGCTGGTTTTCGGCGAGGGCGAAGCGGAGGTAGCCCTCCCCATGTTCGCCAAACGACGCGCCTGGTGCGGCGGCTACGTTGGCTTCCTTCATCAGTTTCAAGCTGAACTCGAGAGAGCCCATTTTCTGAAATCTCTCCGGCATCCTTGCCCAGACAAACATCGTTGCCCGGGGGCTGTCGACATTCCATCCACTGCGGTTCAGTGAGTTCACAAAAACGTCGCGCCGCTTCTCATACTTGGCGGCCTGCTCGGCCGCGAATTCGTGACAATGCCGCAAGGCGATGATGGCCGCGATCTGCACAGGCTGAAAGATGCCATAATCATAGTAGCCCTTCAGTTCTCCGAGCGCCTCGATGATCTCCGCATTCCCTGAACAAAATCCACAACGCCAGCCGGCCATGTTGAATGCCTTGGACATGCTCGAAAATTCGACGGCCCGTTTCTTGGCCCCCTTCACCTGCAGGATGCTCGGGGCCTTGTAATCATCGAACGTGGTTTCGCCGTACGCAAAATCCTGGACGATGTAGAGGTCAAAACGGCGGGCGATGCTTACCACCTCTTCGAAGAATGCCAGCTCAACGGTTGTGGTTGTTGGATTGTGCGGGTAATTGAGGTTCAGAATCTTCGGCCGCGGATAGAGCGTCTCGCAAATGTGCACCAGGTTCTTCATGAAATTATCGGGAGAATCCATCACCGGCAGCCCAATGACGTTGCCCTCAGCAAGCGTAACCCCGTGGATGTGAACCGGAAAAGCCGGGTAAGGCACGATGGCCGTATCCCCCGGCCCGAGCATGGCCAGGCAGAGATGCGAAAAGCCTTCTTTCGATCCGATGGTGGCAATGATCTCTTTCTCCGGATCGAGATCCACATCCCAGCCACGCTTGTAGTGTTTGGCGACTTCCCGCCGCAGGCTATCAACACCAGTAGCTACGGAATAACGATGATTTCGAGGGTCCTGAACCGCCTCGCACAGCTTTTCCACCACCAGCTTAGGCGTCGGGTCGGTCGGGTTGCCCATCCCGAGGTCGATGATGTCAATATTCTCACGGCGGAGTTTCAGCTTCATGCTGTTCAGCCGCCCGAACACATATGGCGGCAGGCGTTCGAGCCGATGTGAAACAGGGATGCCCCATTTCTTCACAGGAGAAGGTTTCGACTTCTTCCGGGCAGTTTTCTTCTTGGTCTTCGCAGCCGGCATGGAACGTCCAGAGAGGTGGGACGGGGACGGACGTCGTTTGATCAGACGGGTTTGGGGAAGGGCTCGGAGGTATAGCAGATGCCGCGGGCGGAAGCAAGGGAGGCGCCGAGGGCGGGAGGATGGGAGGGTGAGTGTATGCTGCGAACTTAAGGCGTAACGGTCAGAAGTTACGATCTTAATCTCAATACTCTGTCTCTGAGATACTCGAATCAGCAACGCCCTGTCTGATCTGAATGCCTTGATCAATCACAGTGCAAAGCGTTAAGTTCATTTGAGTGATTGTCCTGCCGCAGAATCAGTGACAACAGCGGGACTTGATGCTCGTTCAAAGTTCGATGTGCCAAGATGGAGCCTCTGATCCTTATTATGAAAACGAGATCTTTCGTGCTACTCGTCCTCCGCGGTTTGCTTTTGCTCCCGGCAATGCTCTTCGCGGAAGCGGATCCAGAGTCCCTTGCTCCGCAAGACTCACTGAAGGCTCTGCGGCCACAGGCCGGCTTTGGTGTGGAGTTGGTCGCGTCAGAACCGCTGACAACGGATCCAATAGACTTCGCATGGGGCCCGGACGGAAAGCTCTGGGTCGTCGAGATGGCCGACTACCCGCTCGGGCTCGACGACAAAGGCAAGCCGGGCGGGCGGGTCCGGTTTCTCGAAGATACGGACGGCGACGGGCAGTACGATAAATCCACTCTGTTTGTTGACACAATCGGTTTTCCAACCAGCGTGATGCCGTGGCGGGACGGCGTGCTGATCCTCGCCCCTCCGAAGCTGTTCTTTGCGAAAGATACGGACAACGACGGAAAAGCGGACACGAGGAAGGTGCTGTTCACCGGTTTCGGCGAGGGCAATCAGCAGCACCGTGCGAACCACCTCAGGTGGGGGCTGGACAACTGGGTCAGCATCGCCAACGGCGACAGCAGGGGGACGATTCGGTCAGCGAAATCAGGGAGAGCGGTGCAGACGGGAAGCCGGGATCTACGGGTCCGGCCGGACGAAGGGGACATCGAGACCACAAGCGGCATGACCCAGTTCGGCCGCAATCGAGACGACTGGGGCAACTGGTTTGGATGTAACAACCCCAACCCCGGCTGGCATTACGTGCTGCCCGATCAGTATCTCGGCCGAAACCCACACGCTGCATCATCCGGAAACAAATCCAACCTCACGAACGCTCGCGGGATCTTTCCACGCAGTCGCGTGATAAGTCACTGGAAAGGTTACCGTCCTCCGCCCCCCGGCACACCTGGACGTTTTACTTCGGCATGCGGCGTGATGGTCTATCGGGACACGCTTTTCGGTTCGGCATTTCAGCACAGCGCGTTCGTAAGCGCCCCTGTCCACAATCTGATCCACCATCTTCAGCTCCAGTCGGTAAAGTCAACGTTTGTTGGAACGCGTCCTGCCAAGACTCAGCGATCCGAGTTCCTCGCTTCGACCGATCCGTGGTTTCGTCCCACCACGATTCGCACCGGACCTGATGGCGCACTCTACGTTGCTGACATGTATCGGCTGGTTCTGGAGCATCCAAAGTGGATCGATCCGGATCGAATCAAGAAACTCGACCTTCGAGCCGGGCACGAGCGGGGTCGCATCTACCGTATAGCGCCTGAGAATGCAGAGCTGCGGAAGACACCGAATCTCGCTGCGCTGAACAACGCGCAACTTGTTGCCGCGCTCGGGTCATCGAACGGGTGGCAGCGCGATATGGTGCACCAGATGCTTCTCTGGCGGAACGCGAAAGATGTAGTGAAGCCGCTTGAGAAGAGTGCGACCAGTTCTCGATTACCACTGGCTCGGATGCACGCGCTTTGCATCCTGGATGGACTCGGCGTGCTTACTGCTGGAGTGGTTTTGAACGGCCTGAAAGATTCCCACGCGGGAGTTCGGCGGCATGCTGTTCGTCTCTCAGAAGAGTTTGCTCAGGATCCTGCGGAGCTGGTGGATGCATTGACAGTCCTTGTCAAAGACCCGGACGCCCAAGTTCGCCTGCAGCTTGCGTTCAGCCTTGGCGAGCGGAAAGAGACCCGCGCTGGGCGCGCGCTCGGGCGTCTGTTGCTCAACCCAAATGCTGATCGGTTTCTCGAATCCGCAGTCATGAGCTCGGCTCTGAATCATGCAGATGCAGTATTGGCCGAATTAATGGCGAATGGAGATCAGTCACAACGCAGCAGGTTGGCAAAGCCACTCATGAACACGCTCCTGGCGACGGACTCCAAAAACGCAGCAAGCCGCCTCGTCCGAATGGCAACGCCGAAAGCGGGAGAGTCGATCCAGGCATGGCAGTTTCAGACGATCGGTTTTGCCCTGGAATGGGATAAATCTCTGGGTGGTGACGATGCCCTGAAAGCCTTCTTCGATACCGCCCGCAAAAACGCACTGAAGCCTGATGCTGCCATCGACCTGCGCGTCGCATCGCTCGGGCTCTTTGGCCGGCAGCCACAACAGAGAAAGAACGACATTCAGTTTCTGGGTAATCTGCTGAACAGCTCCAACCTGGCCCCGATTCAGCGGGCCACGGTTCATCGATTGGCGAGTCTGAATGCTCCCGAATGTCCGGACCTGCTCCTCAAGAATTGGGAAAAGCGTGGCCCAACGCTGCGAAACCTGATCCTCGATGCGTTACTGGCGCGCGTGCCGCTCACGAAGGCTTTGCTCGCTCGGGCGGAGCATTCGCAGGTGATGCGGGCAGGTATCGGCAGGTCTCGCAGGCAGGCCCTGCTGGTTCATCCGAACGCATCGATTCGGGAAATGGCGGCAGCCCTCTTCACGGCAGCATCCAGTCAGACCAGGCAGGAGGCCATCGACAAGTTTCGACCCGCGCTGAAACTGAAAGGAGACGTCGCAGTCGGCAGGGGGAGATTTCAAAAGCTCTGCGCGAGCTGTCATCAACTGGCCGGTACCGGCAAAGCCATTGGCCCGGATCTGATGGCGTTAGGTGATAAGACCCCGAACGGCTTCCTTGTTGCCATCCTCGATCCCAATCGGGCCATCGAAGCCAGGTACGTTCAATACACCGCGCTTGATGCCGATGAAAATCTGACCTCTGGAATTCTTGCCGAGGAGACAGCGAACAGCATCACGTTTGTAACTGCTCAGGGCGAGCGAAAAACGCTGCTGAGACGCGACATCGCTGCCCTCAAAAGCAGCGGTGTCTCTCTGATGCCGGAGGGATTGCAGGCCGGCCTCAAAGAGCAGGACTTCGCTGACCTGGTTGCTTTTCTCGTCGCCACCACAAACTCGACGCCGAGGAAGGAATTCAGAAACAACGTTCCCGAGAAGATCGTCCAGGCGGAGGATGGATCGCTGTCGCTGCCTGCCGCGGCCAGTGAGGTCTACGGCCCCAGGATCATTTTCGAGCAGAAGTATCGAAACCTTGGCTACTGGACCAGCCCGGACGCGCGGGGTGAGTGGTCTGGCGAGGTAACGAAAGGCGGAGAGTTTAACGTCTGGATGGATTGGGCTCTCGCCGAATCGGGGCGGAACACGATGGTGCTGCGCATCGCAGGACAGGACGTCGTGTTTCGAGTGCCATCAACCAGGAGCTGGGACGTTTATCGCTGGCAGAAGTTTGGCACTGTCAAGATGGGGCCTGGCGACTTTCGAGTTGTAGCTCAATCTGTTGGAGCCTTGAAGGGGCCACTCATTGATTTGCGCACAATCAGACTGCTGCCGCCGGATTCAAAAGCCCCCGCGCCAACACCTCCTCCGCCACCCGCAAGAAAGGTCTCATCTCCGCAGCAGCCATTGCCGCCTTCGGCCAATCAACCCGCGCTGGTCGAAGCCGAAGAGGACGGCTCACTGCGCCTTCTGGCTTCGAACGCGCAGCTCATCGGCGACCGAATCGGTTACGTGAAATCCATGCGGTGCATCGGCTGGTGGATTCAGGCGACTGACCACGCCAAGTGGAACGTGAACATCCCGGAGACTCGTCAGTACGACGTCTATCTCGAATGGGCAATACCCGACAACATGGCCGGCAACAGATTCGTCATTGATGTGGAAGGACGACGTCGTCTGACGGGCAGGATTTCGAGCACGGGCAGTTTCAAGAAATACAGAAACCAAAAGTTCGGATCGATAATTCTGAACGCCGGCCGGCAGGTCATCGCGATGTGGCCGGACGCTCCTGTCAAGGGCGAGCTCGCAGACCTGCGAATGGTTCATCTCAGGCCTGCGAAGTCCGAGCTCGAACCGGTC
>Ga0187827_10001569_pt1 | contig 33265 bp, 32 predicted proteins | sample ETNtaG_39_FD_167969 | JGI IMG/M metagenome (GOLD analysis project Ga0187827, IMG submission 167969) | Marine microbial and viral communities from oxygen minimum zone, Eastern Pacific Ocean - ETNP2014_SV_150_PacBio MetaG (Illumina Assembly) | ecosystem: Environmental > Aquatic > Marine > Hypoxic...
GAGAGTTATTCATTGAAAAGTATGATATTAAAAGAACTAATGAAGTATTACATGAAATACAGAACAATAAAAGGAGAATAATCGAAAAAGAAGTAAAGAAATTATCTCCATTGGCTCAACCAATATTACAACATACCTCAGCCTTTGCAGCATTACCTTTGAGTATAGAAAAGACAGTCTTAGACTTGATAAAGGAAAGACTTGAAAATAAAAGGCATAGATTAGTATGTATGAGCTGCGGAAAATGGGAATCAGTTGTTAAAACAAAAGCTGTAAAAGATCCAATTTCATGTCCTATTTGTAAATCTCGTCTAATAGGAGAAACATATTCCACAGATAATGAGCTTATTCATATTATACAGAAGAATAAAACTAAGATAACTAATGACGAAAATAAGAAGTTCAAAAGAGCCTGGAAAACATCTTCACTAATTCAGTCATTTGGTCTTAAAGCCATAATAACACTTTCAGGATTTGGAGTTGGAGCAGATGCAGCTGCTAGAATACTTAGAAGATACTCCAAAGAGGATGAATTTTATAAAGATATTTACAGAGCTGAAAAGACTTATGTCTCAACACGTGGCTTTTGGGATGACTAAGATATTTTTTCAATTTGTGTATAGGATTTAACGAGAAGCTCAGGTACTCCACCTAAACCCTTGGATGGAACAACAGCAATTAATTTAAGACGTTGACCTGGAGTTATACTATCCAAAATATCTGATAGATCACGCCAAGCAACTATCTTTATTTCCTTTGTTTCATCTCCAACAATAACTTCTCGATAATCCACCGTTTCGCCGTTCTTAGTAAGGATTTTCTGGCTTGAGATCTTTGACAATGCTATTACCTCTAATACAAGAGGTGTTAGAGAATCAGTTATATCATTAATCTTACACTTGAGTGTTTGAAGTTTAGAAAATGAATCATCATCTTTTTCAAGTATTTTGAATTCAGATATATTACTGCATGAAAGTGTCAAAGGAGATATCACTCTAAATTTACAATCAATTAATATATCTGCCTTAAGGTCAGTAAAAGAATCAGTGGCTTCATCTTTCAGAATGAGAGTGTAAAAAATATTAGATTCATCGATTACTAAAAGTGAAAGTGAAGCTCCTCGGTTTTCCTTAATACGAAGCTTTCCTATCGAAATTACCCTAAACTTACCTGAATCAGATTCACCGAAAGATTTCTTCATAGAAAGTATATCCAATGAGGTTCCATCATCTCCATGTATCTCGATTAATCCATCTTTCGAAAAACGGGTCTTAAGACCAATTAACCTTACAACCGCATTTTGTGGAATATCCATTCCTGATATAGAGTCATTATTCCATATAGCAGTCCTAACACTCTGTCTACCTTTAACATTGGTAAGATAAAGATGAAGAACCTTACCTTGAGTTCCATCCTTTTTTGTAAACTTCGAGATTCTTGGAGAAGAGCTAATCACACCAGTTAATGCGAGATTTATTTCAGGAGTAGTTATCGATGAGATGTCCTGAGTGATTTCGTCAATTAAAGGTATTTTAGTTTGTGGATGTTTGTTTTCATCATTATCATCAACAGTTTCTAGATCTCCATTTTTCCCAAGATGAATAATTGGGCTCCCATCTAGACCGGATTTAACGTAGCCTTTCTTGACTCTTACTAATTGGTTTTGCATTATGCCTTTTTCTTCTATCAAGTTTGTCTGATTGTCCCATAGAGTTACAACAAGAAAAGTCTCTTTATCAAAAATTGTCAAGCGACGATACCTACCTTCAGTTCCATCCTTTTTGTCAAAGGTCTTGATAGGGGTGATAGTAAAGACTCGACCTATCACTGATACTTCAGTAGCACCTACATAAACATCCTTTAGCGGTAACTCAGATGATGTAATAACTTCCAAGTGTACATTAAGATCAGAAGCAACTAGAAAAGCTGCTCCTGAATCTGTCAAATATCCTGATCCTACCTTTTTCTTCTTCTCTTCAATAAACTCTCGAATCTCTATTTCATCAACATCAGGTTTTTGTCTAAGGATCTCTTGTATCAATCCATCAATTTCAGGCATACATTAACTCTCTCTCAATAAATGATTAACAACCCTATCTATTAGTTACTATTAATTGTTAGCGAAAATAGTTTATTATAGTCGAAATATTCTATATTAACTAAAATGGCCTGCTGGATAAAACGAATTAAGCGATTAGGTATTAATATACCTCTTGATGATAATGTCGAAAAAGAACTGATGAAAGAATTAGATGTTAGTAATCATAATGAATTGGAAATGGCATTAAAATTTCTTCATGATGAAACATTAGAATCTATTATGGAAAGTATAATGAATCGCAAAAAGAAAGTTTTTATTCGAAGAAAAGAATTATCTCATGATATGTATAGATAAGACTTTTTATTTAGACCTTAAATCTCTGTTGAGGGTTATCTCTAGAACAGGTAATCGCATAGACTTACCTTTATTATTAGTAACCATTTCTCCATCAATCTCGACCTTAGCGATACCGATATCACCAACAAATTTACTTTTTAGTAGTTGAAAGACTTCGACAGCCATGTTAATGGCTTCACCTCTTGCTCTTAATACAATAGATCTTTCACCTTGATTTAGTATTGTAATACAGGCAGTAACATAATTAAGTACAGGTTTAGATTTTCCAATAATTACCATTTTTAATTGCTTCATAATTATTTCATTAATCCAATCATTTTTTTACTGCGCTGCTATTGTATCTATCCTATTAATAATATTATAATTATTTTTAAATATAGTGTTTATTCCTATTAATAATATAGAATAAATAAACTGACAAAGATAAACCATAAAATGAACTTTGATGATATATTTAACATAGTAAAAAAGACAAGTCGAGAAGACACTTAACCAGCATCGAGCAGATTTGACACTTGTTTTAACTGATCTTCCAAACACTATTGGCGCTTACCATGCTTTAGGTTCAAATTATATTGTTATGAACCGTGTTATTTTGAATGGTGTATCAGCCATAGTGAAGAGTAAAGTTGAATTAAATTCATTCATATTTTCAATACTTACTCATGAATATCTTCATACCTTAGGATATATAAATGAAGAAAAAGTTAGAAAATTGGTTTTTAGAATTAGTGAAGAGAATCTAGGAAGAGATCATCCAGCAACTCGAATGTCAAACCAAAGAATTGTTGATATATATCCAGAGCTTAGGAATCTTGGTGAAGGGAGGATAGGAACAAATACTATCATCATAAAGAATTTTGATAATTCAAGTATGCCCTATATTTCTTAAAGTAAGAAAGTTAGGAGCATAATAATCATTGAAAGAGCTACCAGAGAAAAACCGCCTCTTCTAGCGGTTTTGATAGTATTATCCATTGCTTTAGAAATATCTGTAAGCATATTATCTCCTATAACTTTTACTTCTGTTTTAATGGTATTGACATCAAAATTAGAATTTGATATATCATTAGCAGCTTTAGTAAATAGTTTATTTATTGTATCCACCAAATATTCGGTTTTGGTTTGATCTCCTAATGCTATGTATCCATGTGTGGTCATAACCTTTCCAGCAGTAATATGTGTATCAGATGTACATACTTCGATTATTGATATTCCTAAAGTATCCAAACGATGAATAAGTTCTTCACGCAGACCTCTTCGAGCATTATTCGAATCTGCAACTACAATTGTGTATCTACGTCTATCTACCTCCAATAGAAGCATACCAACACCTGCTGGCCCTATATCTCTCTCAAAGTTAATATTAAGTTCAGATGAATGAGCATGTCCTACCTTAAATGAGAATTGATCAGCTTTTCTTAGTTTCTTAAGGATCTTCTTTGTAACATCAATAAGGTCGCCAGATTCTTCTTGATTCATGTTTTTACCTTGAGAATTATGTGTGTCAACTAAAATAAGATGTTTAAATCCATTTTTTAATGACTCCTCTTCTAAGGGCTTCTTTATTTCTCTTGGAAAGTCTTCCATACCATTCGGAGATAGAGTCAGAAAAATAAGTGCATAATCACCAAAAGCAAAACCATTTGCTATGGCTTTTCCTGATTTCGCTGTTATTGGTCTTGAGCAGGTTTCTCCGGTACCTAATTTCTTTGGATTATTATAAGATGTAAGAAGATTGTTTACTTCTTTCTTTGATGTTAGATTCAATTCATGTCCTGAGATACCATGCAGAATCAATGGTGAGATTCTTTTTTCTAAGAAGAATTTGTAAATTTGGTAAGGAAGATTACTGCTTCCAATTGGATAAAAAGGACCTGGATGTACTTCTGGAATAATAATTACTGGTTTTTTAATTTCTGTATTGAATGTAAGTATACTTGTCTGAACAGTCATTTTGGAGCTTGATATCTCTATAATTTCTTCAAGTGATGTTGCTTCTTCTGATGCCCAAGCTTTCAGGAATGCTTGAAACATAGTAATAGCAGGAACTTTAAGTATACTTGAACCTGAAGAATTTATACGTTTAAGAAAAATAATAACTGCTAGATTCAATATTAAACCTGATCCGATTAATACAACAATTTTAATACCATATGTAGTTAAATCATAACCCATTGAAAGAATAATAGCAAGTAATGTAGGCTGTAAAGACACTGTTGGTAACACTAAATTTAAATGATTTGAGAAAACTGATCTAAATATCAGAAGTCTGAATGCTATAGAAAGGAATAATCCAACAATAAGGAAGTTTAGAAACTTTTCTGGAGTAAATAAAGAGCCAATAGTTACAAATGTTAACCAAATCCCAGAAGAAAGTACTGATATAAAGGCAAGCCTCCTAAAAATAGCTAAAGGATTATTCTTCAGAATTGAATGTTCAATAATAAGCAACATGAATAAAGCGACTTCAAATATTAACAAGTATTGTGATATCGATAAAATATTTAACTTTCCATAAAAGGATGAAAGAAAGACAAGAGGTGATGAAATAACAAAAAGAAGTATTAGAGTTAAAGCTGTTGAAGGAAGGGTAAAAAGCAGGTTATAGCGTTTATGAATGTTAGCTGTAGTACTCATGTTCATGTATTTGCTTCTAAATTGGAATTAATATACGAAGTAAAAGTGATGATACTGCCATAGCTATTGAAAGTATTATGACTATTTCCGGGCGAACCTTGATTCCATGTGTTTCATCTTCAAAAAACCTTAGTAGACCTGCACTTGAGGCAGGCATAGCTGATTGCTTTTTTTTGCTTTTACGACTCAAACTTTATCATTTCCATTTCTTCATCTTTGTCTTGAATAATGTTAGCATTAAAATATTTTGTTTTAATATAATTTTGCATTAACTAAATCAAAATCTTAATAAATTATGATTGAAACACTGTAAATATATTAGATAAGAATTTATCTTATTTTAATATATTGATATGCTTCACCTGATTTAAAGCAGTATTGTACATTTTTAAAAGATTCTCTAAATTCTGAGACATCTTTTGCAACCTTATCTGGCTTTTCCTTCTTGATTATTATTCTACAAATGAAGTCAGCTATTTCTAATATATCTGATTCAGTCATTCCCAACCTAGTAACTTCTGAAACTCCTATTCGAAGTCCACCAGGATTCATGTAATGTCTCCCTGCCTTTGTATCTCCAGGGATTAATTGTCGATTAAGAATGATATTACTCTTTTCAAGATCTTTTTCTATATCTCCTCCTAATCCATATTTTACAATGTTCATAACTATCTGATGTGACTGTGTGAATCCTTTATCTTCAGCAAAAACTTCTAACCCTTTTTCATGTAATGCTTGACCCATCATCTTTGCATTTTTTACCACTTGCTCAGCGTAATCTTTTCCAAATTTCAGCATCTCAGCAAAAGCTATAGCTTTGCCTGCCACTGAATGTAAATGATGATTACTTGTATTTCCAGGAAATACTGCCTTCTTTATCTGTTCTGAATATTTTTCAGATGATAGGATAGTACCTCCTTGTGGTCCAAACAAGGTTTTATGTGTACTTAACGTCATAATTTCTGCTCCTTCTCTTAATGGATCCTGAAATTTTCCTCCAGCTATTAAACCTGCTACATGTGCTGCATCATAACAGACCACTACTTTGTAACTCTTAAGAAAGTTAGCTAATTCCTTAATAGGATGTGGAAATAAAAAAAGACTCCCACCAAACATAACAAATTTAGGAGCATCTTTTTCATCCTCAATCATCTTCTTTATTTTATCCTTTGTTTTATCTACATCTATATTCATCTTTTCCTTATTAAAAGGAAAATATTCTACTCTTAATCCATGAACTAAACCAGCCGTTCCTGAGAACTTCTCTCTACCATGAGAAATATGTCCACCATTTGGGATAGATAGAGCAAACATTCTCTCATTTGGTCTTGATAAAGCAGAATAAACAGCCAAATTCGCACACACACCTGAGATTGGTCTCACATCAACGAACTGTGATTTGAATAATTGTTTGGCTAATTCTATACACTTAATTTCCACCTGATCGATATATTTACAGCCAGCATAAACTCTTTCTCCAGGCCATCCTTCTGCATATCTATTCATGAAATCTGATATCATAGCTTCTCTTACGGTAGGACTTGGAATATTCTCACTGGCAATAAGAGGAATACTCTTGGAAAACCATTTATGGTGTTTTTCAAGATTCAAGAGGATCTCATGATATGCCTCTTCTGGAGCATTAGAATGGTTCAATTCAAATATCTCTACATTTTGAAGAAAAAGTCTTCCTTTAAATCTTTGTATAATATACTAACAAATTTATACTTGATTATTGACATACTAAAAATATGAATAAAACTACCCTGTGGAAGTTTTGAAAACAATGACCCAAAGCTTCTTCAGCAAGTTTACTTCTATAATTGATGTAAAGATAGTCATTCTAATACTTTTTGCGTTACATCTTTTTGTGATAAGCTTTCCACTAAAAGGGACAGTATTCGATGAAGCATTTTATGTTCCAGCTGCACGTGATATATTAAATGGTGTAAGTAGTAACCCAGAGCATCCATTTTTAGGAAAAGCTTGGATATCAATAGGTATTTACATATTTGGAGATAACTGGTTTGGATGGCGGATAATACCAACTATCTTTAGTGTATTATCTCTATCAGTATTCTATTTAATTTCAAAACGATTCTTAGGAAAAAATTTGGCTGTTTATGCAACTGCAATGTTAGGCTTCGAAGTTATGTTCTTTGTTCATGGTAGTCTTGCCTTACTAGAGGTTCCATCTATTTTCTTTGCTTTTCTTTCATTTTGGCTCTACCTTGAACGTAAAGGAAGAAAGATTCTAAAGATTCCATTATATTATTGGTTATCTACATTAGCTATGGGATTAGCTTTTCTAAGTAAAGAGACCGCAGCATTTTATGTCATAATTATAATATTTCTCTATATAACAAGTAGAATCCAGTTCACAAATTATAAAGAACTTCTTCCAAAACTTTACAAAGCAATTATACTTCTTCTAGTTCTAGCTGGAGTATATATTATTCCTGTCACAATATATGACATTGTATATCAGCCATCCTCTTCTACTGAAATAGTAATAACTCATACTGTAGTTCAGGTACCAGATGAATTTGGAATGATGATTGATAATTCTACAGTTACTAATACAGCAACCAATAAAGTGACAATAAATAACGCATTAGAGCATTTAATATATACTGTAAGTTATGCTTCCGGACTTACCATTACAAATGAAAGTGAGGTTAATTCAGGGAATTATGCTTGGAACTGGATTTTACCAATACCGAATTATCCACCTTCCCCATATTATGTTGAATCAGCAGAAGTTAGACATACTACTAAATCTAATGAAGAAATAATAGGTATAACCACTGAAACACGTCATCCTATATCTTGGTATGGAATAGGTACTAATATTCCTATTTGGTGGAGTATCTGGCTTATAGTTCCATTTACAGCATTCAACATTTTAAGAAAGGAGGCAAAAGAGATAGACTACTTTCTGTTAATTTGGATAGCTGGAACATATCTACCTATGTTATATACATCAGGTGTAGTAGGTAGAATCGTATATCCATTCTATTTTATTCAAACTGTACCAGCATTAACATTAGGTATACCATACATGGTATCCTCAATAATTAAAGACAGGCTTGTTAGAAATGTTATCCTTGTTGCACTTATGATAATAGTTCTTACAGTATTCATATTATATTTCCCTGTAAGAATTAATGAATTTTAAATTTAATCAACTTTTAATCCACCTATAAATACCCCTGGATCTTTAACTATCTCTCCTATTTCAGTAGAATTAATTCTGTGCTGTCTAAGGATCTTCTGAATTTTTTCAGATTCAACAGATGATGCAATAATGCAAAAACCAATTCCCATATTAAATGTCCTGTACATTTCTAAATCAGAAATTTTTCCTTCATCTTGAATCAATGTAAATATTGGTAATGGTTTGGGCATATTATCTATTTTGAATCCTAAATTTCTTGCTTTAACAAGTCTTGTTAATTTTGAAAAACCTCCACCAGTAATATGTGCCAGACCAGATGGTCTTATTTTTCGTAAAATATTAAGGATAGGTTTAACATATATTTTTGTTGGTTTTAACAATTCTTCGCCTAAACTTTCATCTAAGCCAATGTGCTCTTCTATTCTATACTTAGAAAGGAGCACCTTTCTTATGAGTGAATATCCATTCGAATGTATACCTGAACTCTCTGCTCCAATAATAATATCGCCTTTCTTTATTTGATTTCCAGTTATTACTTGTTTTTTATTAACAATACCTAATACCATACCAACCAGATCAAAAGCTTTATCGCCTTCTCCGTCTATAACACCAGGCATTATAGCTGTTTCTCCTCCAATAATAGCAACTGAAGCTTCTTTTGCTCCTAAAACTAGTCCTTTAGAAATTTCCTTAATCAGATCCTTATCCATTTTTTTTAAGGCAATATAATCAAGGAAAGCGATTGGTTCAGCAGCTAGACATATTATATCATTCACATTCATAGCTACACAATCAATGCCGATTGTGTCAAATTTGTTCATCATTTGTGCAACTAACACTTTTGTTCCAACTCCATCAGTATGAAGTGCAATGGCAGAATTTTTTCCTGAATCAATTAATCCTGCATAATGTCCAATGTCCTCAAGAACTGTACCTATCTTTCCTTTTCTATTTGTAAATGTCTCTTTTAGAATTTCACCTATATCCTTTTGACTGCTCTTAATTCTCTTGATGTCTACACCAGCATCAGCATATGTCCAGTGTTTATTATTCAATTGAATTTTCTTCCAGATATCTTTTCATATGTGTAAATATATCTTTCACGAACTTTTGTAATAATGTTATTTGGAAGTTCAGGTGGAATAGGATCTTCTTCTCTATTTTCTTTTGCTTTATCGATCTTTTGCTTATACCCCACTTGTATCAGCCAATCTCTGACTATTTGTTTATCGAAGGCTTCTTGACTTTTTCCTATTTTATATTGGTCTTTACTCCACAACCTGAACTCATCTGGACCAATTGAGTCTGCAAGTAATATGTTTCCATCCTGATCTTTACCAAATTCTAATTTTACATCAGCCATAATTAAGTCTGCTTCAGCCACTTTTTCACACATTTTTTTATACAATTCTATCGAGAGTTTTTTTAATGATTCAAACTCTTCATTACTTAACCATCCTTTTTCTATTATCTCTTCAGTAGATATTGGTCTATCTTTTGTTTCAAATTTTGTTGTCGGATCAAACATAGGGTTTGGTAGTTTAGAAGCTAGTATGGTTTCCGAGGCGAATTCTACTTCTTTTTTAATGACTCTTTCATACAAACTTCCATAAAGGTATCCTCTCACAATACATTCAATAGGTATTATTTCTAATTTCTTTACTAGAATTTTATCTTTATCAATTATCTTAATCATATGATTGGGTGTATCGAGTGTTTCAAACCAATAAGATGCAAATTTACATAAAATCTCACCTTTATGTGGTATAGTTGATGGTAAAATTATATCGAAAGCTGATATTCTATCTGTAAAGTGAAAGAATATATTATTTTTATCTACTTCATAGACATCTTTTACTTTACCTTTTCTTATCGGTTTACCTATGATATCAACCATACCGGAGTCAACTAATCTTCTTTCTATAATTATGGAGATTCTGTAATAGATTTGGCTCCTTTAAAGCAAGTATCTCAATAGCAAGTAATGCAGCATTCTTTCCATTATCTATTGCTACACTTGCTACAGGCACACCTGATGGCATTTGAACGATTGATAAAAGAGCATCTAATCCACCAAGTTTACCTGAAACAGGGACTCCAATAACTGGTTTAATTGTTAAAGCAGCTATAGCACCAGGTAAATGGGCTGCCATACCTGCAATGGCAATAAATATGTCAGCATTAGTTCCTTCAACATATTTTCTTAACCCAGCGGCATTTCTATGTGCAGATAAAACCTTATTTTCATAATTTACATCAAATTCTTCTAGAATAGTTATTACTGTATCAACAATTTGACTATCAGATTTACTTCCAGATATTACTGCAATTTTTCCTTTTATCATCAAAACCTTTCTCTGACGTGAAGGTCTCATTATTTCTTACTGAAAAGTTTTATTACTTTTCTAGTTTCTTTTTATCTACTTTAGGTTTATTTTTAAAACAATTATAATCTCCAGTTATACATGAAGTGCAAAGTTTATTCTTCGGAAAACCTATACCTTCACATAATCCATCTAAATCATTATATCCTACAAATTCTGTTTTTACAATATCTGCAACCCTTTTGTTAATTTCGTCAATATTTTGAGAGTTATCACCTGATTGATATGCTACAAGTTCCTTCTGTGTTGGAAAGTCTATACCAGCATAACAAGCATAAGTTATTGGAGGAAACGTAGAAAGTAGACTTATCTTTTTTGCACCTGAATTTTTTAGATACCTAACTATCTGTCTAGAACTGTTTCCTCTAACTATACTGTCATCAACTACAATGATGTTTTTTCCTCTAATGGCCTCGATAAGGGGTAATATCATTCGTGTTATTTCTAATCGTTTTTGTGTACTCGGTTGAATAAAACTCCTAAGTCCTCCTCTTCTTCCATATCGATCTTTCAATAATCCCTCCTCGAATGGTATACCCGATTCTTCATAATATCCAAGAGCAGCTGGTCTTGCTGAATCGGGAACAGGAATCACAATATCTCCTTCTATATGATATCGTTTAGCAAGCATCTTACCAACATTCTTACGAGAAATATAGACACTTTTCCCCTCAAGATATGAACTTGGATGAGCAAAGTATGTGTATTCAAATGCACAATGAGCAGGGTTTGATTGTTCTGAAAACTTGTAAGATTCTATTCCATCCTTGTTAATCTTCACTATTTCTCCTGGATTAATATCTCGTTCCAATACAGCTCCTGTAATAGATAATGCACAACTTTCAGATGCTACTATAATTGAATCGGTATCCTTATGTTTTCCTATACAAAGTGGTCTAAATCCCTTATCATCTCTAATGGCGTATACATCTCCATCCTTTGTTAAAATGATAAAACAATAAGCTCCAACTATCTCTTTACTTAGAAGCTCGAAAGACCTGAACCAATCATAATTATTCCTACGTAAAAACTGAAGTAGCCTAAGACCAACTAAATGCGTGTCACTTACCCAAGTAGGTGTTGAAAATTCGTGTCCAAGAGCTTTTTCAAGTTCGTAAGAATTCGTAATGGTTCCATTATGTGCAATAAGAAACTCATCTCCAATTTGTATAGGCTGTATATTTCTAAAGTCTGATGTACCAATAGTTGAGTATCTTACGTGTCCTATTGCAACTGGTGTAATAATACTCTGAATAACATGTACAAAATCATAATTATATTCTGCAACAAGCCCTAATTTTTTGTATGGTGGATAGTCTGGTGCTGCCACTCCCCAACTCTCTTGACCTCTATGTTGAAGAGCTTTTAGAGAATTCATTACTATAGGCATAACTGTTTTTCCACTGTAAGAATAAGCACCTACAATTCCACATTTCTCTTTCAATTTACTTCTCCCATACATTTTGGAATAACGTCACCCCAAACTTTACTAATATCCGCCAAAGTAAGAGAAATTATCTCTTTTTTACTTATATTGATTGAAATATCATCATTTTTTACTGTACCAATAATACTACAAGGAACACCATAATTTCTAGCTAAATCTAAAATTTTATTTACATAATTTCTATTTGTTGATATTATCATTCTACTATGAGATTCAGAAAATAAAACATCATCTATACGATTACATTCTGATATAACGTTATTCAAATCTATATTAATACCTTTTCCACCTAAAATACTCATCTCTACAAGAGCTAATGCTAATCCTCCTTCAGAACAATCATTTACAGAATCTGCTAAACCTTTCTTAATTAATTCAAGAACTAATTTTTGTATTTTGCCTTCTGTTATAAAATTAACTTTGGGTACTAATCCCCCTGTAAAATTATGGACATATTCATAGTACTCAGAACCACCCATCTCTGGTTTAGTAATACCTAATTCAATAATAATATCTCCATGTTCCTTTAATTCCATTGTTCTAATGTTACTTAACTGATCTATTAGACCTATAACAGAAACTATTGGAGAAGGCTTGATGGCTGTATTAGTACCAGTATCTTCATTATAGAAACTCACTTTACCTCCAACACATGGTAAATTTAATGCTTTACAATAATCGGCCATTCCATGAACAGCTTCACTAAATGTCCAAAAAACTTCACTATTATTCGGGTCACCAAATTGGCAATGATCAACCATAGCAAGAGGTTGTCCTCCAACTGAAATAATATTTCTAGAAGCCTCAGCTAATCCTCCTGCAGCACCATTATATGGATCAAGATAACAATGTTTAGGATTTCCATCTACTTTAATTGCTAAGAACTTGCCATTATCCAGTTTAAGGACAGCTGCACCAGACTGCCCTGGTTTTACAATCGTTTTTATTCCTACCTCATGATCATATTGCTCGTATATCCATCTTTTACTAGCCAAGGTTGGAGATGAAAGGAGTTTACGAAGAATTTTAGTAAAGTCCATAGGTTCCTTAGGTGGTTCTAGTTTCCTTAGTTTGTTCAAATAGTTAGGTATCTTTACTGATCTATTGATTATGGGTGCATTAACAATTGTTTCGACAGGAAGACGAGCAATTACTATCTTACCGTCCTTTATTGTTATTTTATCATTGTCTTTAACAATTCCAATCTTAGCATACGGTAACTCATATTTATCAAATATTTTTTGTATATCTTTCTCATGACCTTGTTTGATTACGAAAAGCATTCTCTCTTGTGATTCAGAAATTAAAGTTTCAACAGGAGTCATGTTATCTTCCCTAAGAAAAATTTTAGAGATTTCGATATCTATACCGTTCTTTCCCTTTTCTGCAATTTCTGAAATTCCACAAGTAAGACCGCCTCCACCTAGATCCTTAAGCCCTCTAACATATCCTGTATGAACAGCTTCAAGGGTTGCTTCTATGATTAGTTTTTTAAGGAATGGATTTGGTATTTGAACAGCAGATCTTTCACTCTCAGATTCATCACTCAAAACTTTGGAAGCAAAAGTTACTCCATGTATTCCATCTCTTCCTGTGCTTCCTCCCATAAGAATGACTGTGTCTCCTGAATGTTTGGCTTCGCCTAGAACTAAATCTTCCTTTTTTCCTAGTCCTACACAAACTACATCAACTAGAATATTCTTCTCAAAACTCTTGTCAAAGCCTACCTCACCTCCTACTGTCGGAACGCCAATGCAATTTCCATAATCAGCTATTCCTTTAACAACATTTTTGAATAACCATTTTGAGTTTAAACTAGTCTTTATGTCTCCAAAACGAAGTGAGTCAAGAAGAGCTATTGGTCTTGTACCAAGTGATAGAATATCTCTAACAACACCTCCAATACCTGTTGCAGATCCACCATATGGATCGATAGCTGAAGGATGATTATGACTTTCTATGTGGAATGTAACTATATATCCATCTCCTACATCAACTACACCTGCATCATAACCTGGGCCAAGTAGAACATGTTTAGCTTTAGTAGGAAGCTGATTCAAAACAGGTTTTGATGATTTATAACTACAATGTTCAGACCATTGAGCATCGACCATGGCCCATTCTAATGTATTAGGCTCTCTATCGAGTCTTTTACGGAGTGTTTTTTTCTCCGCTTTTGTTAATCCAAGTTGTAAATCTGGATTTGTTATCATAAATATTTAGGCCTTCTTTAGATAGTTCAACATTGATTTGAAAATAAGTAATCCGTCGGCACTTCTAAGAGGGGTTAAAGCTGGTTCTGAGGCTCTTTCTGGATGAGGCATTAAACCCATCACGTTACCTTCTTCATTACTTATACCTGCGATATTCATTATAGAACCATTTGGATTTATATCATTTGATATTTTTCCTTTATTATTAACATATGTTAATACTATTTGATTATTGTCAATAAGATGATTTAGATATTTATCTTTAATAAAAAATCTTCCTTGTTGATGTGCAATAGGCATATTTAATATAGAATTCTGCACACAAATATTTGTAAAAGCTGTTCCATTATTTTCAACTTTAAGTTTAGTCCACTTACAAATAAATTTTAATGAAATATTACTCATTAGAGCACCTGGAAGGAGGCCAGCTTCAACCAAAGTTTGGAAACCATTACATATTCCTAAAACTGGTTTACCTTTTTCCGCCATTTTTTTTACTTGTTTCATTATAGGGCTAAATGCAGCAATAACTCCTCCTCTAAGATAATCTCCATAAGTAAAGCCTCCAGGTAAAATGATTGCATCATAATTATCTAGATTAGATTCTTTATGCCATATTAGATCTGTATCTATTCTTAGATTATTTTTTAATACATTAAAAGTGTCTCTATCACAGTTACTTCCAGGAAATACGGCGACTGCTATTTTCAATTAAATATCACTTGAAACTGATATTTTGCATATACTAACTACAGGGTTAAATATTCTAAGATCATTACACATCTTCTCCATAATTTTTTTTGCATTTTCTTTGTCTTTTGCATTAACTTCAAGTTTAAGTAATTTAGCTGTCTTTACCTTTGTAACTTCTGTTACTCCATTTTTTATAATAAGATCACGTAAAATTGTTTCTCCTTCAGGGTCACGTATCAAAGGTTTATTTTCAATTATTATATTTACCGTATATCGATTGAGAGATGTCACTAATTTTTTCCCAACCTAATTACCTGTTAAATTAGGTTATACTTAAGCATAATATTATATGTTCTAAATTTATAATGTTTTTTTGTGTATGCAAGATTTAATTTGTAGTCTCATCATTATATCTGCTTGAGCATGTTGCCAAAGGAAGAAAAATTTGATCATCATACTTTCATTTCTCCTTTTACTTGGAGATATGGAAGTAAAGAGATGCGTAAAATCTTCTCAGAGATACATACAAGGACATATTGGCGTAAGATTTGGTCATCACTAGCAGAGGCTCAGTCTAGTTATGGGTTAGTATCTAAAGAAGAGGTTAAAGATTTAAAGTCTAAAATGACTGAAGATCATATAGATTTAAAGAGATCTCATGAGATAGAAGAAAGAATTAGACATGACCTTATGTCTGAAATAAAAACCTATGCAGAACAAGCACTAATTGGTGGTGGAAAGATACACCTTGGGGCTACATCTGCAGATATCGAAGATAATGTTGATACTATAAAACTCCTTCAAGCTTTAGATATAATACTAACACGCCTAGTAAATTCACTTAATTCCTTATCAAATAATATCATAAAATATTCAGATTTACCATGTATCGCTTGGACACATTTGCAACCTGCGGAACCTACAACATTAGGTTATAGATTTTCTAATTATGCTCAGGATATTCTTTTAGACATTACTAGTATAGAGAACTTAAAGCAAGATTTTCTGAAAAGTAAAGGTTTGAAGGGTGCTGTAGGAACTTCAGCTGGATATAAGCAGCTTCTTAAGGAAAAAGCTAATCCAAAGAAACTTGAAGAGAAAGTTATGCAGCAGCTTGGTTTAGATGTATTTCCGGTAACTACTCAGACTTATCCAAGAAAAGTTGATCATTTAATTTTATCTATATTATCTAGTATATCCCAGAGTACACATAAGTTTGGATTAGATATTAGGATACTTCAATCACCAGTCTTTGGAGAGTTATCTGAACCTTTAGGAAAATCTCAGGTTGGTTCATCTACTATGGCATTTAAACGAAATCCAATAACCTCAGAGAGAATGTGTTCATTAGCAAGATATGTATCTACATTACCTAATGTCACTTTTATGAATGCTTCATTCAATATACTTGAGAGAACATTAGATGATTCAGCCAATAGAAGAATTCTAATTCCTGAAGCATTTCTTGCTGTTGATGAGTGTTTAACACTCTATAATAAAATTATAAGTAATATAACGGTAAATAAATTTAGAATAAAGAAAAATCTAGAAACATTTGGAGTTTTTTCAGGAACAGAAGCAGTTCTTATGGAGATGGTGAAAAGAGGAGAAGATAGGCAAAATATTCATGAAAAAATAAGAGTTCTAGCATTTCAAGCATGGAATGATATATCAAACGGTAAAAATAATCCTCTTAAAAATTTAATTATTAATGATCCTCAGATAAAAGAGAAAATACCAATAACTATGCTTAAAGATCTACTTGACCCATCTATGTATATTGGAGATGCTGTAAGTCGTACAGAATTATTTGTTAGTAAATCGATTAAGCCTGTATTAACAAACTATAAGGAACGAATTGGAAAAAAAAGTAAAGCATATTATTAATGATTTAAGGAATAAGTTATGCTAAAGCTTCTTCTAAGACGTTAGTAACATATTTGGGTACATTAGATGGAATTTCAGGTAATTTCTTTTTTAGTTTAGTCTCAGCTTGAACTGATGCATCTGCTATTATTTTTTCGGCATCTTCATTTGCTATTTTGAAATCAAGAGTTGCTTGTCCGCTTTGTCCAACATCAACTAGTATATCACTTAACATTCCAGATATTTCTGTGAATTTATCTTGTGCTGTTGGTACTACTCCAATTACCCCTTTCTGTACACTCTTTACAGCTGATACAGCAGGTGCTAATGTTGCCACTATATCTCCAAGTTCAGTTACCGTTTCAATTCTCATTGCTATTGCTTCAAGAGCACATTTTGCTTGGGTAACAACTTTCATCATTTTCCTTATTTCAACAAGTTCATTTGCAAGAATTATTGCATGTTTATCATCATGTTTCTGAATCCTTACTGTTATACGTTCAACTAATTTTTTATCCTTATCACTTAATTTATTAAGTAATCCATCGAGTTTGAAAAGTTGATTCTGTATCGATTTTACAGCTTTTTCCATAGTAGGTTTAAGTTGAGTTTTTGGATTAACTGTACTTCGTAATCGTTTACTAAAACCTGATTTATTTGGTTGTTTTTTTCCACTCCAATTACTAGAGAACTTGGACATTATGTTTTTATTGATATTAATATGAGTAAAATATCTAAGTTTACAAGCTTCGACAAGTCAGTAAAATATTATCATGTCATTTGTTATAATTTAGATTTTAAAATTATAATATTATTTTATTTCTTATCCTCTAAATATTGAGTTAACTCTAATTGTTCTTCTTTTGTAGGAAATAATGATTTTAATTCTTCTGAAATTAATTTTACTCTATTGTACAAATAATTACCTACATCATATGTTTCTGAAAGTTTAAGAGCTACTTTCAAATATTTTTCTACAGAAGCACGAGTTACTGTAGCTTGTAACTCTCCTCCACATTTGGTACAAGCAGCTTTTAATGGAAATCTACGATGTGATTTTCCACATGATTTACATCTAAAACTTTGAGAAGTATATGCTTTCATATTTCCTATTATATCAGGTAAAAGATGTGTGTTCAAAACTGATGATACAACTTCATCGGGGTTTACTGCATTTATTTTTTTTGCTATTTCTATTTGCATATCTAATTTTTCATTAAGTGTTTTAATGGTGGAGTATAGACTCCAGTCATTATCTATTGATAGTATATCCGTGTCATGTGTAAAAAAGAAGTTATAAAATTGATCCTCATTATCTAATCTATTGCGTACTATTTCCATAATATTTAATATTTCATCTGGTAATTTTTCTTCAAATGTTGCTTTATAGAAAGCTAAAGGATATTTATTCATAATATCAATATTATGAGCTTGTCTTTGTACTTCTTTAGGAATAATGATTGGTTGAATAAGTAGAGGTGCATCCATAAGTCCTCCTATTTGAGTAGGAAGATATTCTTTAGAAAAGTTAAGTAATATATCTAATAAAAGAATTATAGCATCTTCATCTCCATCACAATCTCTTCTTTTAGCAGAATGCCAAAATGGATGAGCATAACAAACACGAGACTTTGTAAATCCTATAATTCTTCCAATAATTCCAACACTTGTATGAGGTGCAAGACCAACAACTAATTGTCCTAAAAGATCCTCTCTTTTATCCAAACTATAATATGAATTAGAATTATAGAATTTAACTAATAATTCATCTATAAATTTTGATGTGTTTAAGAAATGCTTTATTGCTATTTCAGGAATTATGATGTCCTGAACAAATATTTCAAGTATCTGGTTATCTGACTTAAGTGGTTTACCATATATATCGTGTTTATATCCTTTTTTTCTTAAGTTCTTAATGGAAATATTAATTTGATTGGGCCTAAAATGTGTTAAAGGAGCATTGGTAGTATCGAATCTTATTGTTCCATCTCTATAAATAGATAAATCATGTTTATTTCGTAAGAGTCCCTTCTCTAATGGTTCAGCTATTCGTGTACTATTCATAAGTATTTTTACTCCTTTAAAAGGAGATTTTGGTAAATATCCTATTTTTTTTTCTGCATTACTTAATGTCTCCTTTAAAGGAAAATGTTTTGATGTATATGGTAATCCACTTATTTTACAAGATCTACAAGTTTTTTCTTTTATTACTCTTTTACATCTTGGACAAGTTTTTAAAATAATTGTCTTTTCTCCACATTTATTACATGTTCTTCCTAAAGAAGAAGAATTACAATTTGGGCATATTATATTAATGATATCAATATTTAAGGAACTATCTTTGCTAGCTTTTATAATATCTCGTCTTATTCCACCACTATTTGCTATCGGAAATAAAACATGCACCGGAGGTTTCATCTTTCTAATACTGGCTTTTTCAGGCCTACCCATACGAATACCTACATAATTGGATTTTTTACTTTTGATAGTTAGTCCTGATAATAATGATAATAATTCTTCTACATTTTCCCATTTAATATTAATATTTTTTTTAGATTCTAAACCAAGTGTAACAAAGACTGCGTAAGCATCTTCTCCTTCAATTATATAGGAATTATTTTCTACTCTATGAGGAATACCTATATTTTCTAGTATATTCTTGATTTGTTGATTAATGTCTAAAGTTAATAAATGATTATCTTTATTAAATAATTTAGTAATAATTTTTTTACGTAGTAATAATACATGTGAAATAGTTACGTTATTCCAATAATATAGATAGTGTGGATGTAATGGAATGTCAAGTTTAATACATATTTTTATTGCGTCTTTAATTGAAGGGAAAAAACGTAAGGGTGTTTCTATTAGTTGTTTTAAAGTCCTATTGTCTATATCTATATTTTTTGAACATTGTTGTATATTACCATATTTTTTTATTATTGCTTTAGAAAGATCTTGTGACCACCATTCTTCAACATATCCAGATATAGGTAATTCACTATTATTCTCTAAAAAGTCTCCATAACTGATTAATACATCACCTAGGTGTATTATTTTATCTATTTTTTTTCTTATATTTGATCCAATAGTAGTTGAAGTAACTTTCAATAAAGATCCATCTTTTAGTAAGACAGTAGGTGGTTCAATTGTGTTAACGAATGTGATTATACCTGCTTTTCCAGGTATATTTAATTTAGCTTGTGTTCCTACAACTATTGCATAATTTAAAATGACTGGTATTACAGGATGAATTCCTATTGCTGAAAGACCTGTATTATATGATCTTCCATAACGAAGCCTAAAACCGCCTTTTCTATCTGGCATAGAAAGAACTGGTCTACCTGATATTATATCTTGAAAATGAGAAGTTTTTTGCTTTGTTTCTTCAGTATCTTGCTGTAATCCACCTTCTAAGTCTTTAAGCCAATCCCAACCAGATATAGAGAGGTTTTTTACTAGACTGGAGAGTTTTCTAGACCTACCAATTAAACCATCATTTATTACTCTTAATGCTCCTCCTCTTAATCTATCTGTTTTTATCCTCTTTAGACCACGATGAATTACAACTTCTTCTTGATCTGTTTCTACTCCATCTACTTCAATAGGAATGTGTGTTAACATGTAACGAATATCTTTATCAGATATTTTAAATTGAAAATTACTTACTTCTCTCTCATAAATACGAAGTTCTTCAATAAATCGACCGACTTCATCTTCGTCATAACTATTTACTTTATATTTATCCATCCCTAAAACTTTACGAATGTGATCGGCAAGAACAAGAGTGAATGCAGCTTCAGTTCCACCAGCTGATCTAATAGGTCCAGCAAAACTAACTGATGTATAGTTACTTCCATCATTATTTTTTCTTTCTTCTACAGCAGAAATTCCTTGAATTGGTGCTACTGTAATACCGTCGGTTACTACAGCAAGGCCAACTCTTACACCTTTATCTAAACTTTCATTTCTTTCTAAGTATCCAAATTTACCTAAAGAAACTTCTTCAGCTAATTTAAGTGCAGCATAATGCGGTGTGTTTTTATTTAATAATTCTCTTAATCTTTCAGCTAATGGAATATTAAACATTCTATCTACTCTATCTGCTAAATCAAATGCAATCTCTGTTTCTACAATTAATGATGGATCAAGGCCTTGTTTTCTTGCTCCTATTGCTATATTATATGCAGAATAAAGATGATTTATTATTTCTTTATTATAATATTGATAATGATTAGGAAATAAAGTTATATTATTTATTCTATTAATTATACTATTAATATCTTGTATCATAATGATATCATATCATATGAATTGTTTATTGTGATATTCATTTTTGTTTAAGTATATTTATTATCTCTTTAAGCTTAATTTCAAATCCTTTTTCTTCTATAAGTGTTCCTATAACAATGATATCAGCACCCGCATTAGATATTTCTATTGCTTTTTCTGCTGATTTTATTCCTCCACCAACAATTAATATTCCATTAAATATTTTCCTAACTTTATTAATTAATTCAGAAGAAATGGGTTCTGTAACTCCTGAACCAGCTTCAAGATAAATAACTCTCATCCCCATATATTGAGCTGCTAATGCGTACATTGCTGCAATATCTCCTTTTTCTGGAGGAATAACTCTAGCATTTCCTATATATCCTGTTGTACCACCATTTCCAATAATAATATATCCCATTGGAATAGCTTCGAGGTTATATTTTTTTACTATAGGTGCAGATAACATTTGAGCTTCAATAATAAAGTATGGATTATTTGAGTTAAGTAATGAACTAAAAAGAATAGCATCAGCATTATGTGATATACCTGTGATATTACCAGGAAACAGAATTACTGGAAGTGATGTTATTGACTTTATTGTTCTTGTAATATTATCAAGTTCTTTTTGATCAGTTGCTGTTGAACCACCAATTAATATTCCATTTATTCCTATTTCTTCAGCTTTTTTTATAGTATTGATAGTTTGTTTCTGTGATTTACCTTCTGAATCTATTAGTGCAAAACAAATGGTACCGTTCTTTTTAATGATATTTAATAATCTATTTTCTGTTATTCCAATCAATATCTAATTAACCTCTTGCAGAAACAAATTCATCAACAAATTTATTATAGATATCTATTGCTTCTGGCTTTTTTGTTGTATTTTCTTTTTTCCAAGTTAATTCACAGCTTCCACACACTATTTTTGATTCCGTTTCAAAATTTATTAACACTCTAATTGAAAACATTCCACAGCTAGGACAGCAAAAGACTTTTGGAAGTTTTTTCTTTGTGATCCTAATATTTTTTCTTCTTCTTCTTCCCATTGTATTCACTATCACAGGTACTATATGATGTAGTATAATAAATCAGTGATTTGAAAAAATATATTAAAAAATAAATAAATAATATATATATTATTTATATTAACAAAAATTTATTAATAATCTTTTATGTTATTTAACATTAATAATAACCGTTAATGTTATACGAAAGTGTATAATAAAAGGGCATATGTTAAAAGAAATTTTAATTAATGATGAAATAGGAGAATTTTTAGTAGAAAAAATAAATTTGACACAAACACAATTAGATACTTTACTAATAACTTTATTGAATGATGATAAGTCAAACTTAAATAAAATGATTTCTCAAAGAGATAATAGAAAAGTAAGCAAAGGATCTTTTATTAGAACCTTAAAACAGGCGAAAAAAAATGTTGAAAGTTCGTTATTTACATTAATTATTTTAGAATATTTTTCTATTATTGAAGAAAATCAGATTAATAATCTTATTAAGATTGGTAATACTTTAAAAAATATTTCAGATAATGTTTCAGTTGATAAGGATATAAATATTATATTAGATCATGTTTCTTCGACTATATCTAGTGTTTGTAATAAAAAATAATTAATTAAAATATTAAATATGTATATGATGTAGAAACATTGATATAATAATATATGATATCATTATGATATATTATGATAATGGTAGATATATATTTTCAGTTTTTTTCTATTACTATATTTATCTTAATGTTATTGGTCTTATCTTATTACTTAATTAAAATTAAGATATTAAATAAAGAAATAAAGGATTCAGAAAATATTATACAGAGGATAATAAATGAATTAAAAGAGAGATTATATAGCCAAGATCAAAAAATATTAGATTTAGATGTTAAACTAAATATTATTGATTTAAAAATAAATAAGTTTAATTATAAAATTAATGATAAAGTTATTAACAAACCAGGAAGTATATTCAATAATAGGCCTCTAGAAAAAATTGTATTACAAAAAAAATTAATACTCACAGAAACAGAGAGAAAAATTTTAGATAACTTATCAGATAAAGAATGTACAGTAAATGATTTGCAGCCATTACTAGGAAAAACACGAGAACATACCTCTCGTTTATTGAATAAACTTTTTTCGGAAGGATATATTACTAGAGATGATCTCAAAAAGCCTTATCAATATAAATTATTGAATAAGAATAAAACTATCTTTGAATAGACATTATTCTTACTCGTTTATATAACCATCCAGAAGTTGTCCATTCTCTTGATAATAATTTCTTTTGTTCTAGTCGTGCTAAATATGTTGAAATTGTACTTAGTCTAATACTTTTATTGAATTCATCTTCGTATGTTTCTAGTATATCTGTTGATGTAAATGAACCTAGTGGAAATTTTTTTTCAATAAGATTATATAATTTTCCGAAAGAAGTATCTTTTGATAGATTTTGTACTTTTTCTTTATCTTCATTTCCATCAATTAATTCAACCATATCTATTATTTTTAGAATTTTATCACGTGATATAGAGCCGTCTAAAGATAAGGAGTAGTTTCCACCCTCTCCATCATTGAATTCTATCTTCATCTTTCTTTTAGTCAATTAAGTAAACTTATTTTCTGATGAATAAAATATATATTATAATTGTAGTGAAGTTGTGAACAAATGTGTTAAATACTAATGACAAATAATGATCTACTCACCATTTTTGAATATATTTACATTATGTTCACAATCCAATGGAAAAATTACTAGATAAAATATAAGTAAAAAACTCCAGTGGAAGCAAAGGGGTGTGGACAGGAAACGTTCACTAAAAAATGGTCTATATTAAGTTCCAATGGAAATAATGGGGTCAAATATTAAAGATAGAAAGTTTTGTTTACATTTATTCACAAATTAACTGTTATTCGATATTTACATTTCCTTCATTTATAGGACTCCAAATTTTTCTTGCAAAATAATATACTAACATAGTACCGAATATAGTAGAAACTATTAATGATAATATAATCCATATCCAATTTTTTCCTGCTGTATCTAATGGAAGAAATGGTATACCATATATTGTTGCTAAAGTATTAGGAAGTAAAATTGCAGTTCCAACAATAGTTAACCATAATAGAACTGTTGTCATTCTATTTGAAACTGATTGCAAATTTGCTTGGAACATCGTTTGTAGTACAGACATACCACCAGCTAATACTTCTAAAACATGTTCAGCCATGGATAATTGTCTATCAAGATCACCTAAGATAATATCAAATTTTACTAAAACGTCAGAATTATCAGATATCATATCAGAATCACCATATCTTAAAGAATGAACTACATCACGAATGGCCCATACTGCATTAAGGAAGGTTAAAACAGATTGTTTTATATTGAATATTTCTAAACTTAATTTCTTAGTAGATGTTTTACTATTTGCAATTTCTAATTGTATTAATTCAGCCTGTTCAATTATAGAATGTAATGATTTAAAATTTCTTTCAGCTACTTCATCTATTACTCTTGCTAAAAGAAAAGTTTGAGGATCTTGCCAATCACCACCAATTGGTAATTTTTGCATAAATGTATCTGAATATTTTGAGAATCTTAGTAAATGTTCTGTATATTCATCATGAATTGATATTAATCTATTTTTTGATAAATAAATTATTAGTGGTGTAGTATTTACTTCGCCTTTTTCTACTCGAAGAATTGGTAACATTAATCCCAAAATATCACTCTTATCTTCATAATTAGATAAATATCCAGATAATAGAGTGGATGGTGTAATCGTTAATTTCATCTCAGAATATACAGATTCTAAACCTAATGAAATATCACCAATAATAAAATTAAGCCAACTTAATCTAGATCCTTTTGTAAAATCAATAGCTTGTGAGGAATTTTCTACAATAGCTCTTGAAGGTTTGCCATTAGCTGAAATAGCTGATGCAAATATATGTTTGATCAAAATTCTTCACAACATGTTAATTTTTCTATCCGGCCCCCTATGTTTCTACTGGATATTAATAATTTTAATGATAATTAGTTTTAAATAAAAAGTTAACTTTTTTGTATATATTATTTTACTTATTATTATTAATTATATACAATATAAACAAGAGCGGTCTCCATATATGTTAAAACATCATATTATTTTATATTATAAAATAAGTCTCCATAAGAAATGTAGGGGTGGACCTTCTTTAATTAATAATTAATAAAAAGGGATAATTTTGTCGAAAGAGGAAAATGAAAATATATTAGATAATATATTTAATAAAATATTAACAGGAAAAAAAATAATAATAGATCCTATAGTTTTAAACAATGACTATATACCAAATTATCTTCCTTTTAGAGAAAAACAAATAACTTCTATTGGACAATCACTTGCACTGATTCTAAAAGGGAATAAAAGTTCAAATTTACTCCTTTACGGAAAAACAGGAACTGGAAAGACAGTTGTTGCAAGATATATTACAGAAAAATTAATTGAACGTGTTAATAATATTAATTTAATTGTTGCTTATTCAAATACAAGAATATCAAATACAGGATATAGAATATTATTAGATTTAGCAAATGCTATTAATTTAGATATACCTTTTACTGGATTATCAATAGGAGAAGTATTAAAGAGATTAAGTGATCATATTTCTAAAGAAAAATATTTTATTATTTTAATATTAGATGAAATTGACTATTTTATAAAGAATCATGGTGATAATTTACTTTATGATCTAACAAGATCAAATGAAAATTTACACCCAGGATTTTTATCAATAATAGGCATATCAAATGATCTAAATTTTAAAGAGTATCTTAATCCTAGAGTTTTAAGCAGTCTTGGTGAAGAGGAAATAGTTTTTCCTCCATATACAGCAATAGAAATAAAGAGTATATTAGAAAAAAGAGCAGATATAGCATTTGAAAATGGAACAATATCACAAGCAGCAATAAGTCTATGTTCTGCATTAGCCGGTTCAGAACATGGAGATGCAAGAAGAGCAGTTGATTTATTACGAATAGCAGCCGAAGTTGCAGAAAGAGAAGAAGCAAATAAAGTAGAAGAAAAACATGTTAGAATTGCAGTTCAAAGGATAGAAAGAGATAGAAATTATGATGCATTAACATCTTTACCACTTCAACAAAAAGTAGTTTTAATTTCTATATTAAAATTAAATTCTAATTGTACAACAGGAGATGTATATCAGAGCTATAAAGATACTTGTAAGAAAATTGGTATAGAAATATTAACACAGAGAAGAGTAAGTGGTATACTAAGTGAATTAGATTTGCTTGGTATAATAATAACGAATATTATAAGTCATGGAAGATATGGTAGAACTAAAAAAATAAAGATTGGTAATGAATTTGATGTACAAATAATTAGAGAAGCATTTAAAGAAGATCAAACTCTTTCTAATATAATTTAAGATTATCATTTATTATATTTAAAATCTTTTGTAAAAATTTCAAGTGTTGATAGATTAACTATTGGTATAATACCCGATACTGGATCTATACCCATCTTTGCTTGAAAGGGGGTTTGAGATTGCCAAGTTCCAGAATTTAAAATTAAAGTACCCCTATAACTTTCTGAATCAATTACATGAATATGCCCTGAATGAAAAATATCTGGGATATCAGATATAACTAATTCATCTTCTTCAGCTGGTAATGATGAAGACCTTTTTCCATAAACCGGAGACAAATGTCTAGATTTTAACAATAATTTCATTGCTAATGCTGGTCTATTAAATGAAAACCCAGGTGTTTTAGCTATTGCATCATCTAAACTTCTTCCATGGTAAATTAATACGTTTACACCATGTAAACGAACATAAGCTGGATTACCTAACATAGTTACATTTTTCATACAATACAAATCATTTGCATATTTTTTAGATATAGGTGGTTGAGGTAAAGATTGTATAACAGGATCATGATTTCCCGGTATAATGATAATTTCTATTGAGTTTGGTACCAGTTTTAATAGTTCAGTAAGTTTCTTATATTGACCTATTAAATTATCATTAATTAAATCATCTTCTTGACCAGGATAAATTCCAATACCATCTACACTATCTCCTGCAATAACTAAATATTTTATTCTATTAATTATATCATTATCTTTTTTTTCATTATTTAACCAATTAATAAAAGATACAAATTCATCTTTTAAGAAATTTCTACTTCCAACATGTAAATCAGAAGTAAATATAGCATAAACTTTTTTGTTAGATAAAACTGGTTTATGTTCAGGAATATCAGGTAAAGATATTGTCTTTAATATAGCTGTACCAATTTTACTAAATACAAAATCAACAATTACAAAACTATCAAGAAGAATTTTTTTTAATTGCTTAATTATATCTTGATCAAAAGCTATAACATCTATAATTCCAGTTCCATCATCAATTGTTATTGTTATATTTTTTTGTCTACTTTTTTTTTCCATAACTAAACCAGCTATCCTTTTTATTCCACTATTAGTATCAGTTTTTATTAATGATATACTCTTAATATTATGAAAATTAGGTCTAGAATGTGCTATTTTTAATAATTTATTATATCGACTTTTAAATAATTTTTGAAAACCATTAATTCCTTCTATAGGTTTAAATTCACTTCCTATATTATTTATTACTTCTAACATAGAATCAATTTTTTCATCATGTAAAGTAGTTTCTTTTTTATCATTTAAAGTTAAAAAAGAAGTTATATCATTTTTTGTAATACTCTTTTTTTTATTATCTCTTATTTTGAAATCTATAATGTTAGATATCATATCATCTATATTGTTATGATTTTCAAGATTATTTATTAAATCAAATGCTTTAGGTTCTAATTGAAATCCTTTATCAATAATATTTTTTATTATAGTATTATTACTTGATACCATTATTAATTATTTATTCCTTATATTTTTCAATTAATTTATATTATTTAAAAGATTTAATTTTTAATTAATAATATTTTATTTTTACAAATCAAATTTAAAGACGCCGGGGGTAGGATTTGAACCCACGTGTCCCGAAGGGACAACCGCTTACTAACAATTTAAGACTCGAGGCGGTCGCCTTAACCAAGCTTGGCTACCCCGGCATGTTTACTTTATTATTTTTTAACTATATTTAATAAAACTGTATTTAAATTACTAAATTATAGAACTTTATCCTAAATTGCGGGGGTTGCCAAGCTAGGTCAAAGGCGCGAGTTCAAAGATTGATGCGATGCTCAGATCTGTTTGTGAGACACCTCGTCTCTAAGGGGTTCGTGGGTTCAAATCCCACCCTCCGCACTTAATTTTTTATTTTAATTTATAAGTAGATAATGAATATAGTAATGGAGATACAATAATTTGCGTATTAGAAAAAATCTTGAAGATTTTAAACCATATGAATGGCAGATTTCAAGTACAAATTTAGCCTCAAAACTTAAAAAAAATAATCAAATATTAAGATTTGACACAAATACTTCACCATATATTTCTAAAATGTGGCTAAAAAAATTATCATCTAGACTTGATAAATTGAATATTAACGACTATCCTGATGTATCATATAATAATCTAAAGAAATCTATCTCTGAATATGTTAATATTAATCAGAATATGATAACTGTAACCAATGGTTCAGATGAAGGTCTAGATATGATTGCAAAGACGTTCATAGATGAGAATACAAATACAATAATTTCTACACCTACCTATATGTTCTACAGAATCATTAGTCAAATAATGGGTGGAAATGTAATTTCAATACCTCGTAAAGAAAATTTTATTGATGATGAAGAACTTATTTTAAATTCTATTACAGAAAATAATAGTATTATATTTCTATGTAGTCCAAACAATCCAACTGGAAATTCTAGCAAAAGAGAAACAATAATACATCTTATTAAAAATCCAAATGTTATAGTTATAGTAGATGAAGCCTATAGTGAATTTAGTGGTAAAACTTTAGTGGATCTTACTAATAATTATGATAATTTAATTATTATTAGAACATTTTCAAAAGCCTTTTCTTTAGCAGGAGCAAGAATAGGTTATATGGTTGCATCAAAGACGACAATAGACCTACTAAATATTGTTAGACCACCAAATAGTTTAAGTGTTATTTCTTTAGCTTTAGCAGAAATCGCATTAAAAGATATAAAATTTGTACAAGAAAATATTAGATATATAATAAATGAAAGAGAGAGATGTAAAAAAATATTAGATAAAATTAAGGGTGTACAAGTATATAGATCCGATGCAAACTTTCTTCTTTTAAAATTCAATAAATTAAATCCTAATAAAATTTATAATTTACTTTTACAAAAAGGATTAATTGTAAGAAATGTTAGTAATATGATTAACTTAGAAAAATGTCTTAGATTTAATATAAGAACATCTGCACATAATGATATTCTTTTAACAGCTTTTTCTGAAATCATAAAAAATAACTAAATTTATTTGACGATTTATTTGACAAATATTAATTTTAAATCAATAGGAAAAATCAAATCATCCTTTACTCATAAATCAGGTGATAAGAATAAAGTTATAGCAGATATAATTATTGATAAGAAATACACACTTGCATTAAAAGGAATTGAAGATTATTCACATATAATGATTTTATTTTGGTTAGATAAAATAACAGATACTGAAATCAAATATCTTACTACATATCCTAGAGGACAAGAAAATTTACCAAAGGTAGGTATTTTTTCTACAAGAAATAAAACAAGGCCCAATCCAATAGGATTAACTATTGTTAACTTAATATCAAGGAAAAAAAATATACTAAAAGTAAAAGGATTAGATGCCTTCGATGGAAGCTTTGTGTTAGACATCAAACCGTATGACTATAAGGACATAAAAAATAATATTCATGTACCTAATTGGTGGTCAAATCTTAGTAAAAATAAAAAATAGTTATTAATTAAAAATTATATTATTTTATTAAATTATGGAATTAAAAATAGATAAACAAGTAAGAATCAATTTTCCTAATCTTAGTATAATTATAAAAAAATTAGATAATATAATAATTGAGAAAATTATAAGACAGACGTTTTAAATGAAATTTCTAAAAAATATAATTTATCATCTTTAAAAGATGAAAGAATATTTCGTATATATCGTAATTTTTTCTGGGAAATAGGAGTAGATCCAACCAAAATAAGACCTGCTGCAGAAGCTCTAATAAGACGTGTACTCACTGGAAAAACTATTCCAAAAATAAATAATTTAGTTGATACATATAGTCTAACTTCAATAAAGACCGGTATTCCTCTTGCAGCTTTTGATAACTCAAAAATAATTAATGGAATTATAGTTAGATTCGCTGAACCTAATGAAAAATTTTATGGCATAGGAATGAAAGAACCGCAAAATCTTAAAGGAAATGAAGTTATTATAACTGATGAAGAAAAAATTATTGCTGTATATCCTTACAGAGATTCAAATGAAACAAAAATAACCAATTTAACAAAAAGTATTCAATTGATGATTTGTGGTGTTCCACAAATATCTAAAGATATATTATTAAAAACTGAAAGTATAGCAATTCAAAATATTACAAAATTTTGTATAAATAATAAAAAATAAAATTAACATATATATGATATTTTTGTTCCACATTTATTACAAAGCTTTCTATTAATATTTAGAATCTCAACATTAAAACTTTCACGTTTAATTAAAATTTCATTACATTTTGGACAATATGTATTCTCTAATGGATGTCCTAGTATATTTCCTACATATACATAATTTAATCCTTCTTCTTTTGCTATAGAATAAGCCTTTTCAATAACATTAACAGGTGTAGAAGGTATATCATTTAACTTCCAATCAGGATGAAATTTTGTAAAATGTAAAGGTGTGTCTGGTCCAATATTATTATAAATCCATTTTGTAAATTTTTTTACATCATTTAAATCATCTCCAAACTTTGAAACTAAAAGATCGGTAATTTCAATGTGAATTTTTTTTCTTTTTAACTCTAAAATTGTTTGTTTTACAGCGTCAGGATCAGGAACAGACATAATTTTTTCATAAAATTTCTTGTTAAGAGAACCTTTTACACCTATTGTCATTGCTTGTATATACTTAGAAGCAACATCAATAGCTTCAGAAGTTAAATATCCATTTGTTACGAAAGTATTCAAAATACCTATTTTATATGCTTCTTTTGCTGTATCTAAAGCATATTCAAAAAAGACTGTTGGTTCATTGTATGTATAACTGATACTTTCACATTTTAAGTCATTTGCTTTTTTAACAATATCTTTAGGCTTTTGTTTATTCATTTTGAACTGTTTTTGTGAAATATCATAGTTTTGACAGAACTTGCATCGAAATGTACATCCAACTGTTGATATTGAGAAGCTTTTACTTCCTGGATGAAAATGAAAAAATGGTTTTTTCTCAATAGGATCAACACCAGACATAGATATTTCTCCATACATTGTTGCATAAAGAACACCATCAATATTTTTACGTGTTTGACAGAATCCTTTAATTCCATTAGGAATAAGACAAAGTCTAGCACAGAGATTACATCTAATCTTTTCTCCTTCTATACTCCAAAGTAAAGCCTTCTTCATATCAATAATTAATACAACACCATCTAAAATAATAATTTTCTTACAATCTTAACTATAATTATTATTTTCTTTATTCACTTAAAGATAGTTTTGTATTAATATAACCTTTAAGTTACTAGATATTAATGTATTATAGAATTGAAACTAGCTCTTGATGTTGATAGTGTATTAGCTGATGTAATGGTCATTTGGAACATTATTTATAATAAGGAATATAATAAAAAATTAAAGAAAGAAGACATTAATGCCTGGGACTTCTGGAAGAAACTTAATCTAAGCAGGAAAGAATTCAACGATATATTTACAAAAACTTGGAATCAATGGGACACAATTCCTTCAACAGAAGAAAATCTTGGTAGTAAAGTAAAAGAATTAAGTAATTTAGGAATTGTTGACATTGTTACTGGAAGAAGCAAAGAAACTGTTCCTCAAGTTAAAGAATGGTTAAAAAAAGAGAATATTGTTTATAACAAATTTATACGTGTGTCATCAAATGCATTAAAAGGTAATTTACCGTATGACGTATTTATTGACGATTCACCATATAATATAATTGATGCTGCAAAAAGAAACAAATTTTCTTTAATTTATGATCAACCTTGGAATCAAGGAATAAATATAAACCAAAATATATTTAGAGTGAATGACATAACTGAAGCTATTCAAATAATAAAAGATCTAAAGAAGAATTCAGTAATAAAATTATAGTGAAGTTACTACAATAAATTAAGTAATTAGTTCAATCATTTATTTAAGATACATCATATTAATAATGTAGTAATTCAAATATATTTTATATGATTCTTGGCCTTCATGTTTCTATAGCTGGTTCTATTGATAAATCTGTTGATAGAGCCGTCGCTTTGAATTGTAAAACATTCCAGATATTCACCAGGAATCCTAGGGGTTGGCAATTTCAAGATCTTAAACATGAAGACACAAACTTATTTAAAAAAAAATGCAAGGATAATAATATTAAGTTTCCAATTGCACATATGCCTTATCTTCCTAATCTTGCTTCTTCGAAAGATGAAATTTATGATAAATCAACAAAAACACTTACCGATGAGTTAAATAGATGCAATTCATTAGGAATCCCATATTTAGTAACTCATCTTGGAAGTCATTTAGGAAAAGGAACAATGTATGGTATAAATCGAGTTATTAATGCTTGCAATATAGCACTATCAAATAATAAAAAAAGTATGATACTCTTAGAAAATACTGCTGGTACAAAGAACAGTATCGGTTCTACATTTGAAAATCTAAAGTATATCTTAGATAATACTGATGATAAAAAAATAGGTATATGTTTCGATACTGCACATGCATTCGCAGCAGGATATGATCTTAGAAGTAATGAAGATGTAAAAAGAACTATGGACTTATTTAATGATATTATTGGCCTAGAAAAAATAAAAGTTATCCATCTCAATGATTCTAAAGTTTCATTTAATTCTCACTCTGATAGACACCAACATATTGGCTTAGGTTACATTGGTGAACATGGATTTAAAGCAATTCTTAAACATAAAATAACTAAAACACGTCCTCTTATTC
>Ga0187827_10001571_pt1 | contig 33223 bp, 28 predicted proteins | sample ETNtaG_39_FD_167969 | JGI IMG/M metagenome (GOLD analysis project Ga0187827, IMG submission 167969) | Marine microbial and viral communities from oxygen minimum zone, Eastern Pacific Ocean - ETNP2014_SV_150_PacBio MetaG (Illumina Assembly) | ecosystem: Environmental > Aquatic > Marine > Hypoxic...
TCGGGCAGCGCACGTCGCATTCATCCGCGCGCGCGGCGCGCTCCTCGATGGAGACGTCGCTGAGGTCGGCGGTCACGCTCCCGATTTCGGTCACGTAGCTGCCCACGCTGACGCCGAACTCGGCCAGAAATTTGCGGCAGACGGCCGCGGCCGCCACTCGCGCAGTGGTCTCGCGGGCGGAGGCGCGCTCCAGGCTGAAGCGCAGGTCGCGGTAACCGTATTTGACTGCGCCGGTCAGGTCGGCGTGGCCGGGGCGCGGCGTGGTCAGCGGCGGCACTGCCTTTCCTTGCCATTTCACGTAGTCAAGGTTGTGCACCTGCAGGCAGATGGGCGCGCCGATCGTGTGGCCGTGCATCACCCCGCTGAGGATTTGTACGCGGTCCTTTTCGATTTTCATGCGCCCGCCGCTGCCAAAACCTTTCTGACGGCGGGCTAGATCGCAGTCGATGTCTTCCGCGCCGAGCGGCATCCCGGAGGGCATCCCTTCCAGGATGGCGCTGACGGCGGGGCCGTGGGATTCGCCGGCGGTCAGGAGTCTGAGCATTTGAGTGCCTTCTTTGCGGCGGCATGCATGGCCTCAACCGGCGGCTGGTAGCCCGTCCAGTGGGCAAAAGCGAGCGCACCCTGCTGCACCAGCATACCCAGCCCGCCGGCCGCGCGCAGACCGTGTGAGCGCGCTTGCCGCACCAGCATGGTTTCAGGCGGATTATAAACCAGGTCGTAGAGCAGCATCTTCGGCGGGAAAGGAACAACCGGAAACCACGGCGTGCTTTGCGGCTGCGGGGTCATGCCCAGCGGCGTGCAGTTGACCGCCAGCGCGCAGCCCTGCGAGGCGTCGCCGAGGTTCGTGGGCGTCCACTCGAAGTTCAGCAGGCGGCCGCCGGTGGTGCGGTGCAGATCGCGCGCAAGTTGCGCTGCGACAGGCAGGTTGCGCGCCAGTATGCGCACCTCCGCGCCGCGCTGCAACAACGCGAATGCCACCGCCCGCGCCGATCCGCCCGCGCCGAAGACGAGTGCCGGCCGCCCGACTAATTCCACTCCGAACGAGTCAATTTCAACCAGAAAGCCGGGCACATCGGTGTTCTCGCCGCGCAGCCATTCGCCGTCGCGGAGCAGCGTGTTCACCGCGCCCAGAGTGGCTGCAGTCTCACCCAGTTCGTCCAGCAGCGGCAGTACGGCTTGTTTGTGTGGAATGGTGACGTTCGCGCCAGCCCATTCGCCCGCGCGCAGCCGCGCCAGCGCCGCCGAAAGATCCTCTGGCGCAATGTCCGTGGCGGTATATTCATAATCCAGCCTGAGCACGGCCGCGGCAGCGTTGTGCATGGCCGGAGAGACGCTGTGCGCGACCGGGTGGCCTAGCAGGGTGAAAGCGGGCATTTCAGCGCACTTCCACGCCCAGCGCGCGCAGCGTGTGCGCGAAAGCGGGAAAGGATTCGTGCGCCGCCCCGGCGCGCTGCACGCTGCTATCGCCCGGCGCCAACAGCGCGGCCACCGCCAGCGACATCGCCAGACGGTGGTCAGCGTGGCTGTCCACCGTGGCGGCGGAAAGTTGCTGTGGCCCGCTCAGGTCGAATCCATCCGGCCGCTCGCTGATGGCGATGCCCATGCGCTGCAACTCGGCGGCGAGCGCGGAAATGCGGTCAGATTCTTTTACGCGCAGCTCGGCGGCGTCACGCACAACGGTCACCCCTTCGGCTTGCGTGGCCAACACTGCGAAGATCGGAAACTCGTCAATCATGCGCACTACTAGGTCGCCGCGCACCTTTACCGAGCGTAAGCGGGAGTGGCGCGCGGTGATGTCGGCCACGGGCTCGCCGCCGCTCTCGCGCCAGTTTTCGATGGAGATGTCCGCGCCCATCGCGTTGAGCGCATCCAGCAGGCCGGTGCGCGTCGGGTTGACCCCCACCCCGCGCAGCCGCACCGCGCTGCCGGGCAGCAGCACGGCGGCCGCAATCAGAAAGGCGGCGCTGGAAAAATCCCCCGGCACGGTCAGACGGGTGGGCGGCAGCGGCCGCCTGCTAGGATGCAGCCGCACCGCGTTGGCGCTGCTACGCACGTCAATGCCCAGCTCGCGCAGCATGCGTTCGGAATGGTCGCGCGAGGGAGCGGGTTGGTGAATGGTGGTAGGGCCGTCTGCATGCAGCGCGGCAAGCAGCAACGCGGCTTTTACCTGCGCGGAGGCCACTGGCAGGTGATGTTCACTCCCGCGTAACCCGCCGCCGTTCACGCTCAGCGGCGCATTATCGGCCGAAATGGACGCGCCCATCTCGCGCAGCGGACGCGTTACCCGACCCATTGGGCGGCACTGCAGCCCAGGCGTACCGGTGAGCTCGACTTGAAGCGGCATCCCGGCCAGCGCGCCCAGCAGCAGACGCATAGTGGTGCCCGAGTTTCCGCAGTCGAGCGGCGCTGTCGGCTGCTGCCATGCGCCGCCGCGCACGCTCAGGTCGCTGCCCGTCCCTTCGATGCTGACGCCCAATTTTTGCAGGCAGTCTATCATGGCCGCGGTTACTCCGGCGCGGAGCACGTTTTGCAGGCGCGATTCGTGCGGACTGACTGCGGCGTGCAGCAACGCGCGGTGCGAAATGGATTTATCGCCCGGCAGCTCTGTGCTGCCGCGCAGCGCACCGGCAGGACCGCGCAGTTTCATTCGTTCTCCGCGGGGGAGGGCGGAAAATGGCGTTGGCGGGTGGCGCGGATGGCGCTGAGGGCCGCCTGCAGGCTGGTCACGTCGCCGTCGAGGGCTGCTTCCAGCGCTTCAAGCGTGCGGTGCTGCTGCCCGAGCGCTTCTCGCACTGCCTCCCTGTTGGTGTGCAGGATGTCGCTTAACATGCGTACATCGCTGGCCGCCACGCGCGTTGTGTCGCGGAAACCGGTCGAGACCAGATCCCACACGCCCGGGTCGTCATTTCCGCGCTGCTCCACGGCTGCCACCAAGCTGCAGGCCAGCAAATAAGGTAGATGGCTGGTCAGGGCCACCAGCCGGTCGTGGCGCTCGGGTTGCATCTGCAGTGGCTGTGCGCCCGTCGCCAGTGCCAGCTCCTCAGCGAGCGCGAGCGTCTCTGTGCTGGTCTGCGGCAGCGGGGTGAGTACGAAAGCTGCCTGCCGGTAAAGCCCCGCATCCGCGTGCGCCAGACCGCCGGTCTCTTTGCCGCACATCGGGTGGCCGCCGATGCAGTCGAAACGCTCTGGCAGCACGGCCATGGCTGCAGTGATTTCGGCTTTGGTGGAGCCCAGATCAAGCACCGGAAGGGCTTCCTGTGCACTTGGCTGGAGTTGCCGCAGTTGCATCAGCAACTCCAGGATAACGCGTACCGGGGCGGCAAGCACCAGCAGGTCTGCGCGCGCCACGCCCTCGGCGAGGCTCTTGGATGCGCAATCGACCACGCCGCGTTGCAGCCCCACGCGTCGGGTGTGCGCGTCGCTATCAACGGCGGTGATGCCGGCGCACTTTCCGCGTAGCGCTAGTGCGAGTGAGCCACCCATCAGACCGAGCCCGACGATGGTAATGCGGCGCTGTGCGAGCGGCGAATATGACGTGTGCATCGCGTTTGCTCGGCGGTGGGATTATTCTCGCCCGATGGTGGCGGCGATGGCGTGCACCTGTTGCACCAGTTTGGCGAAACGCTCTGGAAGCAGGCTCTGGTCGCCGTCGGAGAGCGCCTCGGCGGGGCGTGGGTGCACTTCCACGATCAGCCCGTCCGCGCCCGCGGCGATTCCCGCGCGCGCCACCGCGGTAACGAAGTCCCATTTTCCCACGCCGTGGCTGGGGTCGAGCAGCACCGGCAGGTGCGTCAGGCTTTTCAGCACCGGCACGGCGTTGATATCAGTGGTGTTGCGCGTGTATTTTTCAAAGGTGCGGATGCCGCGTTCACACAGGATCACGCGCCGGTTGCCCTGCGCGAGTATGTACTCGGCGCTCATGAGCAGTTCCTCGACCGTGGCCATCAGCCCGCGTTTGAGCAACACTGCGTGGCTGCCGCGACCGACCGCTTTGAGCAGCTCGTAGTTCTGCATATTGCGTGCACCTATCTGGAGTACATCCGCGTAGCGCGTGACCAGCGGCAGCTGCTCCGGGGTCATTACCTCGGTCACCACCGGCAGCCCGGTTTGCTCGCGCGCCTCTGCCAGCAGCTGCAATCCTTGCTCACCAAGGCCCTGAAAACTGTACGGCGAACTGCGCGGCTTGAATGCGCCGCCGCGCAGCGCCTGCGCTCCGGCCGCCTTCACCGCGTGGGCGCTTTCCAGCAGCTGCGCGCGGTCCTCCACCGAGCATGGCCCACCGATGATGCTGATGCTGCTCGCGCCGAACGTCACGCCGTTCACGTTCACCGTGGTGTCTTCGTGCTGGAAATCACGCGAGACCAGTTTGAACGGTTTCAGCACGGCGACCGTTTTTTCGACCCCGTCGAGCACATCGTAGGTACGGCGTTCGACCGGGCGGTCGTCGCCGATGACGCCGATGATGGTGCGCTCCGCGCCCTCAGAAGGATGGGCACTGAAACCGTCTTTTTCGATGCGGGCGACTACGGTGGCAATCTGCCGTTTTGTCGCGCCCGCGCGCATGATAATAATCAAGTTAGTCTTCCTCTCGAGCGGTGCTGTGCCGCTCAGGACCGCCCGACACTGGCCGCCACGGTGCGCACCTGCTTCACAAGCGCGGCGAACCGCTCCGGCTTCAGGCTCTGTGCGCCGTCAGACAGCGCATGCCCCGGGTCGTTGTGCACCTCCACCAGCAGCCCATCCGCCCCGGCTGCCACTCCGGCGCGCGCCACTGCGGCGACGTATGCCCATTTGCCCACTCCGTGGCTCGGATCCAGGATGACGGGCAGGTGCGTCAGGTCTTTCAGCACCGGGATGGCGTTGATGTCGGTGGTGTTGCGCGTGTATTTTTCGAAGGTGCGGATGCCGCGCTCGCAGAGCAGCACACGCCGGTTTCCTTCCGCCAAAATGTATTCGGCGCTCATGAGTAGTTCCTCGATGGTTGACATCAACCCGCGCTTCAGCAGCACCGGGTGTCTACTGCGTCCGACGGTGCGCAGCAGCTCGTAATTCTGCATGTTTCGCGCGCCCACCTGGAGCACGTCAGCGTATTTCATCACCAGCGGTACCTGCTCTGAAGCCATGACCTCGGTGACCACCGGCAATCCGGTTTGCTCGCGCGCCTCGGCCATTATCTGCAGCCCTTTCTCACCCAAACCCTGAAAACTGTATGGCGAGGTGCGCGGCTTGAATGCGCCTCCGCGCAGTACCTGTGCGCCGGCCTCCTTCACCGCATGGGCGGTCTCCAGCAGCTGCGTGCGGCTTTCCACTGAACACGGACCGGCCATGATTACCACCGGTTCTTCGCCGACCGTGGTGCCGTTTAACTGCAACGTGCTGTCTCCCGCAGACATGCTGCGCGAGGTCAGCTTAAAGGGCTTCAGGATGCGCGTGGTTTTCTCCACGCCCGACATTACGTCGTATTTGCGCTGGTCAACCGGGCGGCCGTCGCCCAGCACGCACACGATGGTGCGTTCGGTGCCCTGAACCAGGTGGGTGCCGAACCCGTCCTCCTTCACCCGATTCTCCACCGCATCGATTTCCTTCGGAGATGCGCCTGCGCGCATGACGATTACCATTCTTTCTCGCCTCCTTTCTGCTTGGACAAATCCGGGCGCAGGCTCTGCGCCTCTTCCAGATAAACGTGCACGATATCTTGCGGCGCCTTTTCGGTGTTCCAGTGGATAAGAATGCGCAGGCAGGCCGGCAGGCCATGGGGAACGTTCATCTCGTGGCCGCACAGGATCGCCACATTCCGCCAGCCTAACTTCCGCGCTGCGACGGCGGGGTATTCTGCGGTGATATCAGTGGTCGTGGTGAAGATTGCGGAAGCTACGTCATCCGGATGGATGCCGTTTGTCTCAATCAACTGGCGCAACAATCTGTCCGCTGCGCGCAGAATCGCCTCGGGCGTGTTCGCCCGCACCGGTATTGCGCCACGCACGCCTTTGCATGTAGACATAACCCGTGCCTTAGAAAACAAAAAGCGCGGAGCCGTTGCTCCGCGCTCTCGTAACCTTATCCTGCTCTCAGCCTACTTAAGCCAAAACAACGTCCGGTGCCTTTTCGGGCGCAAAGTAATAGCAGTCCGCAAACCGGAATGTAGCTTTCATAGTGCATTAGAGTCTATCACGCGTATGGCTATCGGTCAAATGCAATTGGAGACAGCGGATCGAGTTGGGTGCGGTGGTGATTGATTCCCCTGGCGGCCACGCGCGCGCGCCGTCATGTCATTCCCTCACCTTCGGAATGATACGTTTCCTGCGGATGGAAGGCGGCTAAGAGCGGCTGAAACGTTTCTTTACAAAAATCACGTGCGCTGCTAGAATGCGCGCGTACGAGCGAAAGCGAACTGGGATTCTCTCTCAGTTCTTTTTTATTCACTATTTGGGTCCGTCCGCAGCAGCAAGGCAGAGGCGGGGTGAGAAAAACGATGAACGATGAAAAAAACGTTACTTACCTGACCAAGAACGGCTTGACCGAGCTGGAAGCGGAATTTCAGCACCTGATTACTGTGCGCCGTGCCGAGGTTGCCGAGCGGTTGCATCAGGCGCAGGAAGACGGTGACTTGCTTGAGAACGCCGAGTACGAGGCCGCCAAAAACGAGCAATCGTTCGTGGAGGGGCGCATCGCGGATATTCAGGCTATGCTCTCCAAAGCTGCCGTCATCAAGAAAGGCAAGGTCGATGGGGTAGCAAAACTGGGCTCGACCGTGATGGTACAAGAGAACGACTTGGCCGTGGAATCGTACGTGATTGTGGGCGCGACGGAGGCCAACCCGGCCGCCGGTCTTATCTCAAACGAATCGCCGCTGGGTCAGGCCCTGCTGGGCAGCAAGGCAGGCGATAAGGTTGTGGTTGCGGCTCCGGGCGGTGACCTGATTTTTCTAGTGACGAAGATCAAGTAATATTGACAGCGCAGCCTGGCCTCGTGTCCGTATTCCGGCGCGGGGCTTTTTTTATACAGTCGCATTTTCCGTATAATAGGGCTGCTTTCCCGGCCGCAACGGTGAACGTATGCGAGAGATGACGGAGATTGAACAACACCGCTTGGAGAAGCTCGAGCGCCTGCGCGCGCGTGGCGAGCATGCATATCCGCATCGAACGCAGCGCACCCATTCCATCGCCTCGGCACTGCAAGCCTTCGCGCAGGCGCTCGCGGACGGCGCAGACCCCTACAACAGCGGCGTGAGCGCCACGCTGTGTGGGCGGCTGCGCTCGGTGCGCACCATGGGGAAACTTGCCTTTGCCCACATCGAGGACGGCGGTGGGCGCATTCAACTGCTGTTGCGCGCGGATGTACTCGGCAAGGAGCGCCTGAAACAGTTCGAGACGGACTACGATCTCGGCGACATAGTGCAGGCCGAAGGGGTGCTGCTGCGTACACGCACCGGTGAGACCACCCTAAACACCTCCGCACTGCGCATGTTGGCTAAAAGCATAAGCCCGTTGCCGGCCGCCAAGGAAGTGGATGAGGACGGTGAACGCAAGGTTTATTCCGCCTTCGACAACGCCGAAGCGCGCTATCGCGAGCGCTATGCTGACCTTGCCGTCAATGAACCGGCTAGGGAGATATTCCGCGTCCGGGCGCGGGTGGTGCGGGCGCTACGCGCTTTTCTGGATGAGCATGACTTCCTTGAGGTGGAGACGCCGGTTCTGCAGCCCATCTATGGCGGCGCGGCGGCGCGGCCGTTCAGCACACACCACAATCAGTTGCACCAAGACCTGTTTCTGCGCATCTCCTTCGAGCTATATCTGAAGCGGCTGCTGGTGGGCGGCTTCGAGCGGGTGTACGAAATTGGGCGTGATTTCCGCAACGAGGGCGTCAGCCTGACGCACAACCCGGAATTCACGCAGCTCGAGTTTTATTGGGCCTATGCGGATTATCAGGATGTGATGCGGCTGACCGAGCAGATGGTGGCCTATGTGGCTGAGCAAGTGACCGGCGGCACCACAGTCACGTATCAGGGGCAGCAGCTGGATTTCAAGCCGCCCTGGGCGCGAATCTTGCTCCGGGAGGCGGTCGCGGAGCACTCCGGCATTGATTATGGTGAGCATCCCACCGCCGACGGTCTGGCCGCGGTCATGCGGGAAAAGGGCCACAACCTGACGCGGGCGGTCACGCGTGGCAAACTGATCGAAGGTCTGTGCAGCCACTATGTGGAGCCGACGCTAGTACAACCGACGTTTCTGTATGATTTTCCGCGCGACGTTTCACCGCTGGCAAAAGCCACCGAAAATGATGTGGACACAGTGGAGCGGTTTGAAGTTTTCATCGGCGGGCTTGAATTGTGCAATGCCTTCACTGAGCTAAACGATCCGCTCGATCAGGAGCAGCGTCTTTTGCAGATGGGGCGCGATTACAGCAAGGATTCCGGCGACGCCCACCCGATGGATACGGATTATTTGCAGGCCATGCGTTATGGCATGCCGCCCAATGGCGGTTTCGGCATGGGGGTCGATCGGCTGGTCATGCTGCTGACAGATCAGCGCTCCATCCGCGAGGTCATTCTCTTCCCGCATCTGCGCGCCAAAGAATAGCGCCCGTGTGCGGCCCGGCGCATTAGCGCGTTTTCTCTGTTTGCAGTTCGTCTATCAATCCAGAGATGTAATCGAAACCGCCCTGCCAGAATCCTGGCGCGGAAATGTCGATCCCGGCTTCACTGAGGATATGTTCCGGGCTTCGTGACCCGCCGTAGCTCAGGATCTTCAGGTAGTGCGGAGTGAAAGCTGCACCCTGCTCGCGGTAACGTTGATACATCGCCAGCACCAGAAGCTGCCCGAAACTGTACGCATAGCAATAAAAAGGTGAGAAATAAATGTGGGGGATGGAAACCCACTCCCATTGAAACTCCTCGCTCAGTTCGACGGAATCCCCAAACTGGTCTTCTAGGTTCTCCATGTAGGCGCGGTTCAATTCATCGACGCTCGCGCCCTCTTGAATCATCGTGTGCGCGCGCTGCTCGAACAGAGTGAAATACGCCTGGCGCATGATGGTAGCGTAATTGTCGTCCAATACATTTGCAATCAGGTCGCGGCGTACCGTGGCGTCCGGCCTCTCCGCCAGCAATCTGTCGGTGAGAAGCATTTCAGAGAAGGTAGAGGCGGTCTCTGCGAGTGGAAGCGTTGAATGGAAAGTGAGAACCGAGTGCTGCTCTGCCATCATGCTGTGGATGGCGTGCCCCAGTTCGTGCGCAAGGGTGGCCACGTCGCGCACATTGCCGGTGTAGTTCATTAGCACGTAGGGCGTCATTTTCGGCAGCACACTCGCGCAGAAAGCGCCGCCGCGCTTTCCGGCCCGAATCTCAGAATCGATGTGGTTTTCCGCGAACACGCGCCGCGCTGCCGCCGCTACCCGCGGTGAGAACTGCTCGAAAGTATCCAGCACAAGCGCCACTGCCTCCGCGTAAGGGTGCTTTTGCTTGGCGCTGGAAAGCGGGGTGTAGATATCGTATCGGCGCAATCTATCCATTTCCAGCATCCTGGCTTTCACGCGCAACCAGCGCTGGAAGACTGGCGCGTTCTCTCGGCAGACCTGCAGCAGCGTTTCGGTGACATGGTCGGGGATGTCGTTACGCAGATTACGCACCGCTATCGGGCTGGCATAAGCGCGCAGCTTGACCTGCTCCTCGTGCCAATCACGCACCAGATGTGTGTAAACCTGGGAAAGTACCAGTCCGTCCTCGGCGTACACGCGGTACAGTTCCTGGTAGGCTTGCGCGCGCAGGTCTGCATCCGTCTTACGCACGTATGTCATAAGCGCATCGCGGGTGAGTTCACGCTCCTTGCCATCCATGCTCAGTTTGAATTTGTACTTGTTGGTGAGCATTGTGTAGATGGTGGTGAGAGCGTTTCCACCGTTCATGTCTTTGATGTTTATGATTTGCTCATCGCGTTCGGCGAGCACATGCAGCCGCTCCTTGCGCTGTTGTTGCAGGTAATAGTGCAGGTCGGACGGGGCGCTGCCGAGTAGGCGGGTAGCTGCCGGATGCGGCAGCGTTTTCCACCACAGGGGCAGGAAGAGCGCGCGGTTCTGCGCCTCGGTGGTGAACTGCTCGATTTTGCCCTGAAAAGCCAGAGCGGCCTGATTCTGCGTATCTTCCGAAAACCACAATCCGGCGTACGATCCCAACCGGTTGGCCGCGGTGGTGAGTTGTTGGCTAAGCTTGAGCGCGCGGCTGAAATCGGCTGTACTGATTTCCTCGCTCAGTTTGGGGCGCATTGCCTCGATGGCGGCCACAGCCGCTTCGAGTTCTGCGGTGAGTTGCTGCAGCGGCTCTCCCTCGGGTGCGGCGATTACGTCCCTCAGTTCCCAGCCAGTCTGTTTGAATTGTGAGTTTACATTGCTCATACTCGTTCCTTTCTGTGGCGTTTATTTTCGCGCGGGTGGCGAAAAACGTACCTGAAGTATGTCACCGTCTTGTACCGCGTAATCCTTTCCCTCCAGCCGCAATTTTCCGGAGGACTTTACATCAGCCTCGCTGCCCAGTTGCTGCAAGTCGGCGAATGCCATCACCTCGGCGCGGACAAAACCGGCCTCCATGTCGCTGTGGACGATTCCGGCAGCGCGGCGAGCGCTGGCGCCCGCGCTTAGCGGCCATGCGCGCACCTCTTCAGGACTGACAGTGAAGAACGATAGCACGCCAAGCATATCGTAAGCGCGCCGGATGACACGAATCAGGCCGGGCTCGTTGAGCGAGTACTCCTGCATGAAAAACGCGGCGTCCTTTTCATCAAGTTGTGCGATTTCCATTTCCAGCTTGGCCATCAAGGTGAGCATGTTTTGCGCCCGCCCACCGTCGAATTCAGGGCCGAGGATTTCCTGTGGGCTCAGCGCGCGCTCATCGCTATTGAGCACCAGAAGCACAGGCTTGCGCGTGAGCAACCCGAAGCCGGATAGCAAGCGCACGTCCTCTGGACCGAGTTGCATATCGTGGAGCGGCTGCCCGCTTTCCAGCGCAGCCTGGAGCTGTGCGAAAAGATGCAGCTCGCGTTCGATTACCGCGCGTTCGCGGCCTCCGCCTTTGCTCCATTCCTCCTGCAAGCGCTGCAGCTTGCGCCCCACAGTGAGCATATCATTCAGGGCGAACTCGTCCTCAAGCGCGGAGATGTCTCTGGCTGCATCCATACCCTCCAACGGGTGGGGAACGCTCGTCTCCTGAAATGAGCGCACCACGTGTACGAACCCTTCGACTTGTGAGAGCGCGCTAAGCAAGGTCCGGGAAAACACACCCCGGTCACCCTGCACTCCCGCGATGTCTTGGAAGGTCACCTTTGCGTGCGTGGTCTTTTTCGGGCGGCAATGCTGCGAAAGCCAGTCCACGCGCTGGTCGGGCACGTTCACAATGGCGGTGTTGATTTTCACTTGGCCGCCGCCGGCTATCTGACTGGCGGGTTTCTTTCCGCCGGTGAGCGCGTTGAACAGAGTTGTTTTTCCGCATTGTGGCAGGCCGATGATGCCAAGTTTCATAGAGGGTCATCTTGACCGGAATAGGGGGTTGCCTTAGAATGCGTCATGCAGGCGCCGAAGTGGCGGAATTGGCAGACGCGCGCGACTCAAAATCGCGTACCCTTAGGGTGTGTGGGTTCGATCCCCACCTTCGGCATTGCATCGTGTAGAGAGAGAGCGGCGTTTTCGCCGATGGGCTTTATCCCAGCCCCAGGCTGCAATTCTATCACGGCATGACCCGTTACGATTATAAATACCAGCGCAAGCAACAAGCGCGTGCCTTGCGCCCGCAGCGCATGCGCCGCGTCAGCCAACCAGCCCTTTACAACCTTCTCTTCGGGTTGCTGGTCGGGCTGACTACCAGCCTTTATTACGCGTGGGAGATAGCGCCGGTGCAATACGTGGACAATAGCCCACACGCCCTCCGCGGGGGAGATGCACACGATTACCTGCTTTTGATTGCGCAGACTTACGCCGTGGAGCAGGACATCGGCAGGGCGCACGTTCGTCTCGGCACGCTGGCATTAGAAGAGCCGGCGCAGTTCGTGGCCGGGCGCGCGGAGGAGATGATCGCCACCGGTTTCAACACGGCCGATATTCGCGCGATGGCCGCTCTGGCGCAGGCGCTTGGGGTCACCACACCCGCGATGGACCCTTACCTGCGATGAGAGTGATAAGGGGGAATTTACTCTTGCTGGGCCTAGGTTTTGGCATTGCCATCGGTCTGCTGGCCGGGTGGGTGGTTTATCCGCGTGACGCTGGACTGGCCTCTCCGGAAGGCTTGCGGCAGGATTATCAAGAGATGTACATGGTCATGGTAGCTGCCGCCCACCGCGGGAATGGCGACCTCGAGCGCGCGCGTGTGCGCCTGCACGCCTTGGGATTGAGCGATCCGCTGTCGGCCATCACCGCGCTGGCGCAACGTTTGGCGGCGAAGGGACGCGCCCCATTTGACGTGGCCGTGCTGGGAGAACTTGCGCTTGTGTTGAGCGGAGGTGGGCTGCATCCAGCAGCAGAGCCTCTTCCTGGGCCGCTGCCCACACTGGAAACTATCGCAACAACGACGCCTAAACCGACGGCTGTCACTCCTACTGCGACGCCCGCCGCTGCGGGCACAAATGAGTTCAAACTGATTGTCAGAGAGGCCATATGCGAGCAAGGCCTGGATGTACCGCTGCTGCGAGTGCAGGTGGTTGATGCCGCTGGTCGTCCGCTGTCCGCGGTGCGCGTGACCGTGGACTGGCCCGGTGGGCACGACATCTTCGCCACCGGGCTGCACCCGGAAGTTGGACCTGGGTATGCGGATTTTACTATGATACCTGGGGAAGTGTACTCGCTGCAGGTGGGCAGCCAGACCCCGGCTGTGCGGGGTCTGGCGAGCGAGCAATGCCGCGCGGGAAACGGCGTAGTCTTCGATGGATCCGTTTCCCTACGGTGGCAGCGGGAAGGGTAGAGGACTGTGTGACCTATCACGACATCTCGCTCATGTTGAGCCCTGACTTGCCGGTGTGGCCGGGCGACGCGCAGATTCAGTTCGAACGAATGAGCGACATGGCTGCGGGCGCGAAGGCGAATGTCACCCGCATCGCGATGAGCGCGCACACGGGCACACATCTCGATGCACCACTCCACTTTATCAGGGACGGCGAGGATGTCACCACGCTCGCACTTGAAACCCTCATCGGGCCAGCGCTGCTTGTGGAAGTTGCGGATGCCGCCGCAATCGATGCAGCCGTTCTAGATTCGCTCTCAATCCCCGCCGACACCGAACGCTTGCTCATCAAGACGCGCAATTCACAGCTGTGGTCCCAACCGAAGGCCACTTTCCACACTGATTTTGTGGCCGTGGCCGCATCTGGCGCGAACTGGCTTGTGGAGCATGGAATTCTGCTGGTGGGTGTGGACCACCTCTCCGTGGCGCCTTACGGTGATTCCACTCCCACTCACGTCACATTACTGCAGGCCGGGGTGATTCCTGTTGAAGGATTGAACTTGAGCGCGGTGCAGCCGGGCAAATACCACCTCATTTGCCTGCCCCTCAAACTGGAGGGTTGTGAAGGCGCGCCGTCGCGTGCTGTGCTGATTGATTATGAGGACGCCCCCGGTGGATTCTAGAGTTGCCCCCAAAAGACACCTCGTTCACAATCACATGACCCGGGCAATCCGAGTGGCAATGCTCTCCAAATCCTGCGTGGTAGGGGTCTATCAGGGAAAACTGGAGCAGATTGCGTCCCACGGCGACATCGTGTTGATGGTAGATATGTGGATTGATAGAATGAATGAGACTTATTTAAAGAATTGGTAATAGGTCTTGTATATTGAATTGGTAATAGGTCTTGCATATTCCTTTTCAACAGTCCAATCCCATAAAACAGATTGGCTGATACAGTTTTTTGTGTGGAGACTTTTGGATTGAAGCTCGTTGAAGCGATGGCATGACAATTACTGGCAATTGTCCGTTACTGTACACACATGCGACAAATCATTGCGGTAGGTCGACACTTGGTTGTCGTAAATGGAATCAATTGTTTGGCAAGAATGATCAAGAGTGTTATAAATCATGGAATCCAAGAAATTGAGACGATGAAATTGTTCGCCGATCTACCTAATAGTTTTTTTGCTCGAGCTTGAAGGGCTAACGGTTGGCGATGTAGCAATGCGTGCTTCGTGGTTTGGACCAGAATGTGAATAACAGCTTTAGGAAAGAAAAACGAATTCCAACAGCCAATGATTTTGGCCATGCGTACTTTGAGTGTGGGTCCGGAACGTTATTTAAGTCAGGTTATACGTCCGAGATGTTTGCGGAGCACTGGGGCCGTACAATCGATTATTTGATGAGCGTTTACCGACCCCAACAGGTACTTGACATTGGTTGCGCAAAAGGGTTTCTGGTTGAAACGCTTCGTTCCAGGGGTATTTCCTCTTACGGAGTTGATATCAGTCAATACGCCCTGTCGCAAGCACCCGAGTCAATTCGAGCCTTTTTACATCAAGTGGATGTTTGTAAGGCAGTCATGCCTTTCGTTGATAGCATGTTCGATTTTGTGATTTGTCTGGAGATAGTTGAGCATCTGCCAGATGTGAACCATTTTCTAAGCGAAGTCCAGAGAGTAATGAAGCCAGGTGGGCTACTTTTTATAAGTACACCGAGTCCCGGCAGTGAAGCTGCTCAAGCAGATGTTACGCACATAAATGTGCAGCACGCCGGATGGTGGATAAAGCGCCTAAGTCAATCGGGAATTCGGACCACCCAGTTGAGTGATTGGATGTGGCAAGGGCAGCAGGGTCGATTGGGCCATGTTCCAGAACCTGTTCGAAGCGTACTGCGCAGGTTCATTCGTGCGTTTCAGATTTGGCGGGGCGTTAAGAAGCATCTTTATCTCGTAGGCCGTAAGATTTGAATTTTTCGCCATGGAAATCAATGACCTGGTAAACGAGTCGTCCATTTGTCATGGTATGTCGCACAATCCCCCCCCTGTTTTTGCGTTGCTGCTCATGTCGCGTGGGTCTAGGATTCCTAAAGTGTGTGGATCCCGCAACCACTGGCGTGCGCTCTTCGCATTTGGTCTTGCACGGTTTCCTTCTCTTAGAGACAGTGTCCGGCCTTTGGCACTGATCGACTGGTGGGTGTGGACTACATCTCTGGGGCTCCTTGCGGGGCCTCCACTCTCACTCACGTCATATTGCTGCAGGCTGGGGTAATTCTGGTTGAGGGATTGAACTTAAGCGCGATGCAATTAGGCAGATACGAGCTTATCTGCCTACCGCTTGAACTGGGTGGCTGTAGAGGCATATCAACCCACGCCATGCTTGTTTCTGATCTCGCCCCCAGTGGGGTTATGGGGTTGTGCGGCTAGAGACACCTCGTAAAAAATTATATGACCTCAGCAATTAGAGTGGCAATGCTCTCCAAGGCCTGTGTGGTGGGAGCCTATCAGGGAAAGCTGGAGCAGATTGCGTCCCACGACGATATTGACCTGACTGTGATAGTGCCGCCCTGCTGGAGGGACGAGCGTGGCGCGCTGTCACTTGAACGCGTGCGCACTCGCGGTTACCGTCTGCTGGTAGAGCCAATCCTTTTCAATGGCAGCTATCACTTCCATTTCTATCCCCGGTTGTGCCGGCGCTTGATTGCGCTGCAGCCAGACATCCTCCACATCGATGAGGAGCCCTACAATCTGGCCACTTGGCACGCGCTGTGCCTTGCGCAGCGACAGGGCGCACGGACGCTATTCTTTTCGTGGCAGAACATAAAGCGGCGATATCCGTGGCCGTTCAGCGCCATGGAATCCTATGTGCTGCGGCAGGCCGACGCCGCCATCTTCGGCAGCGCGGGCGCGCGCGAGGTCTGGAGAGCCAAGGGTTATAGCGGTCGCGACGCTGTCATTCCACAGTTCGGGATTGACCCCGACCTCTTTCCGATGCGCGCGGAAGACGCCCGCATAGAGACAGGATTCTCAGTAGGTTTTGTCGGTCGTCTTGTGCGTGAAAAAGGCGTGGATGTTCTGTTGAACGCGCTGGCGGAATTGCCGGAAGCGGTGCATCTGACCGTAATTGGCGCCGGTCCGGAGCGCGCTGCTTTAGGGCAACTGGCAGCCCGTTTGGGAATCAGTGAAAGGGTTGTTTTCGGGCCGTGGCTGCCGTCCAAAGAGATTCCGGGGCGTTTGCGCCGCCTCGACGCCCTTGTCCTGCCCTCACGCACGACGCCGCACTGGAAGGAGCAGTTTGGGAGGGTGCTGCTGGAGGCTATGGCCAGCGGCGCGCCGGTGGTTGGCGCCGACTGCGGCGAGATATCCAATGTAATTGGCTCGGCCGGACTTCTGTTCCCGGAGGGTGATAGCGATGCGCTGGCGGCAGCGTTGCGGCAGCTGATGGAAAATGGCAACCTGCGCCAACGCGTTGCCCAAAATGGACGTGCGCGGGTGCTGGCCCGCTTCACGCAAGCGCAGGTGGCCGCTGATACCGTGAGTGTCTATCGCCGGCTGGCCAGCGCGGCCTGAATGTTATAATGCGGTACCCGATGAAAGCCGAGCGAAAAGGCGCTTACCGAGTTGGGTTGAATGCGCTGCTGCTCGCCTCGGGCCGGAGTGCATCGTACCGTCGCGCTGGAATCCACAACTACATTTGCGGCCTGCTCCCGCATCTGCCGGCGGCAGATGCGCGCCTGATTTACACAGCGTTCGTCGGGCCGGTCTGGGACGATGCCCACAATGGCATAGCTGCGGTGAATGCCCCCGAAACCCTGGTCGGACGCCCGGCTGCGCGCGTACTCTGGGAGCAGCTGCTGCTTCCGTGGCTAAGTGTGCGCGAGCGAGTGCGATTGCTGCACGCAATGGCGTTTGTGTCTCCTGTGTTGACGTCGCTTCCGACCGTGGTCACCGTTTATGATCTTTCTTTTCTTCGATTGCCCGGCCGCTTCAAACTGGCTAACAGAGCTTATCTTTCGCTTTTCACCCGACTCTCGTGCCGGCGGGCGCGGCGCGTGATTGCAATTTCCGAGCATACGAGAAAGGATGTTGTCGAGCTGCTGGGCGTGCCGCGGCAGCGGGTGGATGTAATCTATCCCGGGCTGGGCAGCGGCTTCCGGCGCGCCTCGCCACAGGCGGTGGCTTCATTCCGGGAACGGCGGGGGTTGCCGGAGCGTTTCATTCTATATCTGGGCACCATTGAGCCGCGCAAGAATCTTTCTGTTTTGATTAATGCGTACAACAAACTGCGGCCCAAAGGGGTGAAACTCATCTGCGCTGGCGGCAGGGGCTGGCTGTATGAGGATGTGTTAAGGACGGTGGAGGAGCTACAACTGAGCCGAGATGTGCGCTTCCCGGGCTTCTTGGCGGCAGAGGATTTGCCGCTGTGGTATTCGGCCTGCAGCGCATTTGTGTATCCTTCCGATTACGAGGGCTTCGGCTTTCCGGTGATGGAAGCAATGGCGTGCGGCGCGCCCACCATCACCACTAATGCGGCTTCTCTGCCGGAAGTGGTCGGTCGCGCGGCGCGGCTGGTGCCACCCGGCGACGTCGGTGCGCTGGCAGAGTCGATCGGTACTGTGCTGGGCACTCCGGCGCTGCAAAGCGAGCTGGCTGATGCCGGCCCGGTGCAGGCACGTCGATTTTGCTGGGAAACAGCGGGGCGGCTGACAGCGCGCACATATGCGCGCGCCCTCGGATTGCCAGCACTGTCACAGGAGAGGGCTGCCGGATAATGGAACAGCGCGCCAGTCTTCGCGCCCTCTGGGCATGGATGCTGGTGGATGCAATGCTGATTTGGGTGGCGTCGTGGTCCGCATGGTTCATCCGCTATGAGATGCGCTGGTTCCGCGGAGTGGAGCCGGGCTATCACAGCGCGCTGCAGTCGTATGTGGCCCTCTTCCTCGGACTGACGCTGGTGTTGCTGCTGGCCTTTAGCGCAAACCGTGTGTACCTTGTCCGCCGCGGCACCTCCTGGGTGGAAGAAATGTTCCGCGTGACCAATGGAGTGCTGGTGGGCACGGTGGTGGCGATGGCGGCCACGTTCGGGTTGCGCCCGCTGGCGTTCTCGCGGCTGCTTTTCCTGTACGACGCAGTGCTGATAATCGTATTGCTGGGGCTCGCGCGCGGACTGCGGCGAGTGGTGGAATCCCGGCTGCGGGCGCGTGGCATCAACCTGATTTACGTCCTCATTGTCGGCGCGGGTGAGATTGGCCGGGCTGTGATGCGGGCGGTCTTCGCACAGCCCCATCTGGGTTATAGGGTGATTGGCTTCGTGGACAACGACCCAGAGGCCGGCGTGACCGATATCGGGCGCTTCAAGGCGCTCGGTTCCTTGGACCAACTGGAGCGCATTCTCGAGCATGAAAAGGTACATGAGGTCATCGTTACGCTGCCATGGCGCGACCAGCCCGAAATGTTCCGTCTAGTACGCACCTGTGAACGCCGGAGGGCGCGCGCGCGCGTGGTTCCGGATATGTTCCAGCTCAACCTGAGCCGTGTGAGTGTGGATGAACTCGGAGGTATACCGCTGATAGGACTGAAGGCCACGCGCTTCACCGAAACCGGCCGTCTGGCGAAACGGCTGCTGGATCTGGGCTTAACTCTGGTTTTCATGCCGCTGTTGCTGCCGCTCTCGGCGTTGCTCGCTCTGATTGTGCGGTTGGATTCGGGTGGGCCGGTCTTGTTCACACAGACTCGCGTGGGAAGAAAAGGACAACCGTTCCGAATCTTCAAGTTCCGCTCTATGGCCGTGGGCGCGGAAGGTCAACAGCAGGCGCTTTCGGAGCTCAATCAGGCCAGTGGTCCGCTGTTTAAGATTCGGGAGGACCCGCGCCTGACGCCGGTTGGACGTTGGCTGCGGCGCTCGAGCATGGATGAATTGCCGCAGTTGATTAACGTGCTGCGCGGGGAGATGAGCCTGGTGGGGCCACGCCCGGGCCTGCCGCAGGAGGTGGAGCAATATAAGCGCTGGCATCGGCAACGGCTGGATGTGATGCCCGGGATCACCGGGCTTTGGCAGGTATCTGGACGCAGCGAAGTGGCCTTCGACGAAATGTGTCTGCTGGACATCTATTACTTGGAGAATTGGTCTCTGGCGATGGACATCGTCCTGATTCTGCGCACCATTCCCAAGGTCTTTTGGAGTCGCGGGGCATATTAGGTAGAGCGGCCGGAAGGCTCTAGTGCGATTCAGCTGGAAGCGCACCCTTGTCGTCGGCGCCGCGTTTCTCTCGATGAGCGTACTCTGGCCGGTTTTCAACCAGTTCATCCCCATCTTTCTGCAGGCCGGCAACCCGCTCTGGGAACAGGATTTACTGGCATCTGGAAAGCAGCTGCCGCAGGTGCGTGGATTCGGACTAAGCCCTACCATCGCCTTTTTCATCATGACCTGGGACAACCTTCTCAACGTTTTTGTGCAGCCCTGGGCCGGGGCGCGCAGCGACCATACCTGGAATCGGTTTGGGCGGCGCAAGCCATGGATCATGGTGGGCGCGCCTATCGCCATAATCGCGTTTGTGTTCATCCCACTGGCCAACACGCTGCTGGCGATAATGGTCTTCATAGTTGTGACCAACATCGGCATGGCGCTCTTTCGCTCTCCTGCGGTGGCGTGGCTGGGAGACCTTTTCCCGCCCGAGCAACGCAGCAAAGCCAATGGCCTGTTGAACCTAATGGGCGGGGTAGGCGCGGCGCTGGCGCTCTTTGGCGGTGGTTTGCTTTTTGACCGCTTCGGGCGGGCGGCGCCCTTTTTCGGTGCGGCCGTGGTGATGGCTCTCGCGATTCTTGTGGCAGTGCGTTTTGTGCACGAGCCGGAAACAGGTCGGCAGTTGGCCGCCGAGGCTCCGCCGGCCAGTGTGCTGCTTCATTTCCGGGTGGTGTGGAACGCGCAAAACCGCAGCGGTTTCTTCGTGCTGTTGGGAATTTTGCTCTGGTTCATGGGTTTCAACGCGATTGAGACCGGACTCTCATCTTTTGCAGTATTCACGCTTGGAATGGGCCCCGGGCCCGCGGCCATGTTTACTACTGTTTTCGTGGCGGTATTTATCACCTGTGCGCTTCCTAGCGGTTTGCTCGCATCGCGCATCGGGAGAACTCGCACCATTCGCATCGGCCTAGTGGCCCTGCTATTGCTTTTCGGCGCTGGATACGCGCTTATCCGAGACGAGCTTACGTTGGCGTTTGTGCTGGTGCCGGCGGGCGCGGCGTGGGCCTTGGTCAACGTGAATAGCCTGCCGCTGGTGTACGACACCGGCGATGAGGGCAGCATCGGGGCCTATACTGGGCTGTATTATTTTGCTTCGCAGACCGCGGCAGTGTTCGGGCCGGTGTTGGCAGGATACGCGGTGGAGCTAAGCGGCTCGCACCGCGTGATTTTCGCTTTTGGTGCGGTCTTTATGCTGCTGGCGTATATTGCAATGCGCGCGGTGAGCGTGCCAGAACAACCACAGCACGTGTAGTTTCTGCGCTCATTCAGGCGAGGGCGCTGCATGCGCCCGCGGCGAGAGCCGCCCCCAATAGAGTGGTGAAGAAGTTTGCCCAGTTGTTGTGCAGCCGGACCTAACCGCGCAGCCGGCTAGTGGGCTGGCCGCAGCCGTGGCGGGGATGGTGCTCGGTCTCTTTTCCACAGCCATCTCACCAATAAATCACCTGCACTGAAGCTCCCAACAAGCTATCAAACATTGCCCTGGCCAGGCCCCCGATTGTACCGACGGCGAACAGCAGAACGGGCGCGCCACCCGGGCGCAGCCAGCCATCCCGGCTATGGATGCAGCGCCCCCCAGCGAGCCGCTTGCGGTAATTCCCCCTGATGCGCCGATGGAAACCGGCTTTCCGGTGGTCATTAGGCGCGGCTGCCGCGAGATGAGTACGCCCAGCTCGGTCGCCTAGGTGTCCGCGTTTGCCGCGGCCAACGCTCCCGCCACCGCGACCGCCGTCCAGGTCCAGTCGGTGTCTGTCAGGGCGTAAGGCGCCGCCGCAATTGTGGCCGCGCTGCCATTTACGAGCGCCTGCCACATGTGCTCCAGAATTCACTCCCTTGTGCGCGCCAAATATCGCATGGCGTGCATCAAGAAAAAACTGGCGGTTGCGCGGATTTCTCACGCTGTCTCCCAAATTGCCATTTGGGATCGCAGATGAGTAAGTAGCTCACTAGAAGAATGGTCAATCCGGAAAGCGCTAGGCCTGTGCGAACAGGGACATTGTTAAAGCGCCACTCCACCCGCCATTGGCCGGCGGGCAGAGCCACCGCGCGGAGCAGGCCGAACGCGCGCACAGTTTCAATCGCCCGGCCATTTGCGCGGGCTTCCCAGCCGGGGTAGTCAATCTCGCTGAATATCACGATTGCAGGCGCGCTCAATCTGACTTCCGCTTCCATGCGCTGGTTTCCGGAGGTGACTACGCGAACGGTCTCCGGGCCGGACGCCGGTTCCGGGGCGGGGAAGGGAGGCTCTTCCAGCACGGCGGTATGCACCGGGTTTATCCATTCCAGGGAGGTAGTCATCTGAAAAGCGGCCTCCTGGTTTGGCGCGACTTCAAAGGCGTGAGTGACCCAAACAGGTTGACCCCCTAAATCAAGTTCGTACACGCGCTCGTCGCGCTGTTCATCCTCCAACACCATCTGAATGCCGGGATAATCGATGACGCGGGAAGTGAGCACAAAACGCACATTGAGAAGTTGCCACCAACGCACTTCGGGCACTTTTTCGATAAATCGATGGTAGTGTGCAAGTGAGAGCGGGCCGTTGCCGGTTACGTCCCTGAGCTGAAAGAACTTGCCCGCGTTGCCGCCACCGGGAAGCAAGCCTTCGCTGCTCACGCGCCAGAGACCACTGTTCCGGCTCAGGAAATCTGCCGCCGGCGTCTGTGCAAAGAAGCCGCCCGGCGGAGGCTTCTGCAGCATAATGCCGTAATTTGCGTGAAACAGGTCAATCGCTGTCAGCGCCAGCAGCACCGGAAAGACCCAGCGCGGCCACCACTCTCGCCAGGTCAGGCGAGAAAACCCGTAGCCCGCCAGAACAATTAGGGCAAAACTGACCACGAAAGCGGCGCGTTCCTGCCCGCGAAACAGCGCCGCCCTCGGTGCAAGCGCGTAAAGCAGCGGATACAGAAAGCCGTGCCGTCCCAGAGAAAGCAAGATCGCCACCGTGGCCGCGAATGCCCAAAAACGAACTTTCGCCCGAACAACAGAGAGACCTATAAGGGCTAAGCTGAGCGGGACGATGCCGACATATAGTGGCGACCACTCCCCGGCGTTCGGGCGCAAAAGCCCCCACAAGGCACTCAGCCCGAAACCACCCGAAAGCTGCTCATAGGGGAGTTGGGCGCGCGGCGACAAAGCGGCTAGCTGGATGCTCGGGAGCCACTGGGCTGCACTCAGACCGAGGGCGACGCCGCCGGTCAGCAGTGCTGCGACCAGCACGAATTGCCGCCCCTCTCGGCATGCGACGACGCGCATGAGCGCATATCCGCCGACCACCAGGGCGATGTACAGTGAAGTTTGCGGGTGCCCGGCCAGCAGGCTGCACCCTAGCGCAACTCCGGCCAGGGCGGCCAGTCGTAGAGAGCGCCGTTGGAGCGCCAGTTCAAGCAGCCACAGCGCGGCCGGCAGCCACAGGACAGCCTCCAAGATTGTGAGTTGCAGCAGCGGGTAAGATGTCAGAAAGCCACTAAGGCTGAACGCCACACCGGCCAGCAGGCCAGCGTCGCTACGGCTCGTCAGCTGCCGAACCAGCAGATACGTAAAGACCCCCGCCAACCCTAGGTGAAAGAGTGCTTCAATTTCCAGTGCAAAAAACGGAAGATTGTCGGGGAAGAGGATTTGCCATAAACCCAATGGATAAAAAGTAGCGTGCAGGCTTTCGGCAATGGCGGGGTAACCGCTGAACGTGTGCACGTCCCACAGGGGTAGGCGGCCGGCGCGCAACTCGCGCGCGACAAAAACCCGAAACAGATAATGCTGCTCGACAAAGTCACCGTGGGAGAATACGCGCCGGTGATGGCTGCTTGGCCACCACACCTGCCAGAAAAGCAGAAACGGCAGCCCCAGCAGCAGCAGACCCGCTGCAGCGGATTTGGCTACGCCTGGCCACGGCACGGATCGCTTTATATTGTGCCCGCCAGACGCAGAGCCGCAACCCATAGGATTAGCTGTACGGCCAGCGTGGTCGCCCAGAGTAAATGCGCGCCCACACGCAGTGTATTTTGACGCGCAAGGCCAAAGCCGGTGAGAGTGTTCAGCAGCCAGATTAATGCTCCCAGTAGCGGCAAGTAGAATAGGCCCTGCGGGGGACCGCGCCGGTCAGCGACGCTCTCGTGCGTGAAGTGCAGTGGGATCTCGGATGGCAGTTGCGGCACTATGCGGGCGACAAAGGCGAACAGTAGAAGGCCCCCCAGCAGGGAAACGCCTAGCAGCCCCAGACCGACACCGTGCCGACCCCACCCGTCGGTATTGGTCGGAGGTACCGCTTCAGGCATTACGCGGGAGCGCGCGGGCCGCCGCACCACGCCCGGATGCAGCCATCACTCTTGAACGTGTTCTAGCCATTCGGCCGAGCGCTCTCCCTCGCCATTGACCGTTTCGAAGAATGCCTGCTGCAACGCTTGGGTTACCGGCCCGCGCTGTCCAATCCCGATGGTTCGATGGTCCACCGCTCGCACCGGCGTCACTTCAGCCGCAGTGCCGCACACGAAGAGCTCGTCCGCGATATAGAGCTGGTCACGCGAAATGAGCTCCTCGGTGACCACGTAGCCGGCGTCACGCGCCAGGGTGATGACCGAATCGCGGGTGATGCCTTCGAGAATGGTGGCGCGGGGTGGAGTGCGTATCTCGGCGCCGCGGACAATGAACAGGTTCTCCCCCGAGCATTCCGAGACGTAGCCTTGCGTGTCGAGCATGATGGCCTCGTCATAACCTGAGCGCAACGCCAGGGTTTTCGCCATCACCGAATTGACATAATTGCCGGAGATTTTCGCTTTGGTCATGCTAGCGTTTATGTGGTGACGGGTGAAAGATGAGACCATCATGTGCACTCCGGTCTCCAGCGCTTCCTCGCCGAGATAAGCGCCCCATTCCCACGTGGCAATCCCGATTCTGGATTCGGCCGCATCCAAGTTCAGTCCAAGTGGTCCATCCAGATAAATCAGCGGGCGGATGTAACAACTCTTGAATCCGTTGGCGCATATGGTTTCAAGTGTGGCCTCGCGCAGTTCCTGTAGCGTATAAGGGAAGTTGCGGATCCCAAATATCAACGCGGAATCAAGCAGACGTTGCAGATGTTCGCTCAGGCGGAAGACGGCCGCGCCACCGGAGGTTTCATAACAGCGGATGCCCTCGAATACGCCCAGCCCGTAATGCATAGTCGGGCTGAGAAAAGGCACGTTCGCCTGTTCGAATGGCACCAGCTCTCCGTTTAGCCAGACGTAATCTGCTTTCATGCCGAGGTTCCTCCACGCATTTGCGCAATTATTCGCGTTCCGTGCGCATGATTATACAACCACCCAATCGGAATCCCAAATCAATTTTCGGTGCGGGCAAGCGTTAACGATACAGCCCCGCCGGGTGGGGCGGGGCTGTGGAATCTTTCTGTGTGTGATCCGGCAACGGTCAGGCTTCGGTGAATTCGCCTTCCACCACGTCTTCGTCATCACCGGCTGCGCCCTCGGTCGCGCCGCCTCCGTTGGAAGCGTCTTCCTGCTGCGCGCTTGCAGCCGCCTGCTGGCTAAGCGCATAGGTCGCCTGCTGCAGGGCCTGCGTGAGCTCGCGCAGGTGATTGGCGTCGTCTCCCTGCGCCGCCTCGCGCAGCTCCGTTACCTGCTGCTCGATTGCGGCGCGGTCGTCGTCGCCCAGGTTCTCGCCCAGCTCGGTGAGCGCTTTCTCCGCTCCGTGGGCAGCACTGTCGGCTTCGTTGCGCGCCTCGACCAGTTCTTTCCGTTTTCGGTCATCGGCCTCGTGCTTGCTCGCGTCATTGACCATGTTGTCGATTTCGGATTGCTCCAGATTGGTGCTGGCCGTGATGGTTATCTGCTGCTGCGCGCCGGTGGCTTTGTCCTGCGCGGTCACTTTCATGATGCCATTGTGGTCGATATCGAAGGTGACTTCAATCTGCGGCATACCGCGCGGCGCGGCCGGGATACCTTCCAGCCGGAAGCGACCCAGACTCATGTTGTCCACCGCCATGGCGCGCTCGCCCTGCAGCACGTGGATATCGACGGCTGTCTGGCTATCCGCGGCTGTGGAAAAAACCTCCGACTTACCCGCCGGCACGGTGGTGTTGCGCTCTATCAGCGGGGTCATCACCTCGCCGAGAGTCTCAATTCCGAGCGTCAGCGGGGTCACATCCAGCAGCAGCACGTCTTTTACTTCGCCGCCAAGAACGCCGCCCTGAATGGCCGCGCCGATCGCAACGACCTCGTCCGGGTTCACGCCTTTGTGGGGTGATTTTCCGGTCAGTTGCTCGGCCAGCTCTTGCACCATGGGCATGCGCGTGGAGCCGCCCACCAGCACAACTTGATCTATTTCGCCAGGAGAGACGTCGGCATCTTTGAGCGCGCTCTCGAACGGGCCGCGTATGCGTTCCACCAGATCCTGGGTCAGTTGCTCGAATGTGCTGCGGCTCAAATTAAGCTGCAGGTGTTTGGGGCCGTCGGCGTCAGCGGTGATGAAGGGCAGGTTCAACTCGGTCTGCTTCACCGAGCTCAACTCAATCTTCGCTTTCTCCGCGCCCTCGCGCAGACGCTGCAGCGCCTGGCGGTCGCTGCGCAGATCGATGCCCTGCTCTTTCTTGAACTCGTCCGCGGCCCAGTTGACTATTGCCTGATCCCAGTCATCGCCGCCGAGATGGGTGTCGCCATGCGTGGCTTCCACCTCCACCACGCCTTCGCCCACTTCCAGAACGGAGACATCGAATGTGCCGCCGCCAAGATCGAAGACGAGGATTTTCTCGTCCGCGCGCGATTCCAGCCCGTAAGCCAGCGCCGCGGCGGTGGGTTCGTTGATGATGCGCATCACTTCCAGCCCGGCGATTTTGCCCGCGTCTTTGGTGGCCTGCCGCTGGCTGTCGTTGAAATAAGCCGGCACGGTGATGACCGCCTGCGCCACCGGCGTGCCCAGGTAGGCCTCGGCGTCCGATTTCAGTTTGCCCAGAATCATGGCCGATATTTCCTGCGGGGTGTAGGTCTTTCCGGTCTGCGGTATCTTCACACGCGCGTCTTCTTTGGGGCCGGCCACCACTTCATAGGGCACCATGCCGGTCTCTGTGGTCACCTCGTCAGCCCGGTGTCCCATGAAACGCTTGATGGAATAGATTGTGTTCTGGGGATTGGTCACTGCCTGTCGCTTCGCGGTCTGGCCAACCAGCCGTTCTCCATTCTTGTTAAACGCCACGACGGAGGGCAAAGTGCGGTTGCCCTCGCTGGTGTTGATGACGGTCGGGTCGCCGCCTTCCATCACCGCCACTACCGAATTGGTCGTCCCAAGGTCAATTCCGATTATTTTTGACATCTTGCTGCCTCCAGCCATTCATTAGATTGCCGCGCCGGTTTTCCGGCGCAGATACCCTATCTTAGGCGGTTCACGTTGGAGGAACGTTAGAGTAATCTATGGCCTGCATCAATATTCCGCCGCGCTGTGGGGCAGGCGCTTTTGGGTTATACTAAACTGCCGTGTACGCTTATCGCGCCGCCGTCACGCGGGTGGTCGATGGCAACACCATTTATGTTGACGTGGACATGGGCTTCGACTTGCGCCAGAAAATGAAACTGCGCCTTGCCGGGCTGCCCGCAAAGGACTTTGTGGAGGCGGCGCTGCCTGCCGGCAATCCGGTGGTGATGACAACCCACAAACTGGGCAAGTTTGGGCCTTACGTCGCTGACGTTTGTTACCTTCCGGGCGAAAGTGATGCGCAAGAAATCTCTGCAAACGGGAAGCATTTGAATCAGCAACTGCTGGATGAAGGGCTGGCGGAGCGTGTGGATTATGACTGACGTGCGCTCTGCGCCATTCGGGTTGCGGCGAGCATCTGAGTGATGGACGCCCCAAAATACTCCATCGTGGCGCCGGTGTTCAACGAGGCCGAATCACTGCCCGAGTTTCACCGGCGCATGCGTGTGGTGATGGATGGACTGGACGGTGCGGCCGAGCTGCTGCTGGTGGATGACGGCAGCTCTGACGGCTCGTTGCAGATGATGCTCGAACTGCAGGCCACAGACACCGCCGTGCGCGTGCTCAGCTTCTCGCGCAATTTCGGACACCAAGTTGCCATCACCGCCGGGATGGATTTCGCGCGCGGGGAAGCTGTGGTGGTGATAGACACTGATTTGCAGGACCCGCCTGAGGTCATTCCGGACCTAGTGGCGGAGTGGCAGCGTGGCGCAGAACTGGTGCTGGCGGTGCGCGCCACCCGCAGGGGCGAGACTTGGTTTAAGCGCGCCACCGCCGCTCTCTTCTATCGCCTGATTGATCGTCTGACCGATCTGCACATCCCCAAGGACAGCGGCGATTTTCGACTGATGGATCGCAAAGTTGTGGACGCCCTCCAGCAGGTGCGCGAACGCCATCGCTTTATGCGCGGCCTCTCAGTCTGGGTGGGCTTCAAGCGCGCTGAGGTGGAATATCCGCGCGAGGAACGCTTTGCCGGGCGCAGTAAATATCCACTGCGGAGCATGCTGCGCTTTGCCACGGATGGCATCACCAGCTTTTCGCACGTGCCGCTGCAGCTGGCCATGACGCTCGGATTCCTTTTCGCCGGCGTAGCGCTGCTGGGAATCCCAGCTATCGTGGCGATGCGTTTTTCGGGCAGCCGTGAGTTTTTCGGGCAGGCCACCACGCTGGTGAGTGTGCTGTTTCTGGGCGGGGTGCAATTGATTTGCCTGGGCATCGTTGGCGAATATCTGGGACGAATATACAACGAAGTGAAAAGACGCCCGCTCTACTTGATTTCCGGAAAATGGGGTTTTGAGGGCGAGCGCGAAGAATGACCCCGGCGTCCGGCTGCCAGTCCCGCTAAGCGAGCATGCCTGACCGTATCCGTCTGCTCCATTTCGCCGACCTGCATGTCGGCGTGGAGAATTATGGCCGCCTTGATGCGCGCACCGGTACATCCTCGCGCGTGCGTGATTTTCTCGACCGCATGGATGAGGTGGTTGACTACGCTCTGGATCATCGGGCGGATGCGGCTATTTTTTCCGGCGACGCCTTCAAGCAGCGCGACCCCGACCCCACGCAGCAACGAGAATTCGCCTCGCGCCTGAAGCGCCTCGCGGACAAGATGCCGGTGCTTTTGCTGGTCGGAAATCACGATTTGCCGGGGATGGCCTCCAAGGCCACCAGCCTGGACATATTCGGCGCGCTGGATGTTCCCAATGTGATCGTGGGCGGCGAGCCCGCCGGCCAGGTGGTGGAAACACGCCGCGGGCCGTTCTTCCTCGCGTGGATGCCGTACCCAATGCGCAACCGGCTGCTGACGCAGGAGCAACATCGCGGCAAATCGGTTGAAGAGTTGGACCGGGCACTGCGCACGGCAGTCGCCACGCTTGTTGAGGGCCTCGCTCGCCAAGCCGCGGAACACGAGATGCCGCGCGTGCTCAGCGGGCATTTCTCTGTGGCGGAGGCCAAACTGGGCTCTGAGCGCAGCGTCATGCTCGGGCGCGACGTGGCTGTGTATAACTCGGCGCTGGCGCATCGCGCCTGGGATTACGTCGCCCTCGGCCACATTCACAAACATCAGGACGTCAACGCGGGCGCATATCCGAGCGTGGTCTATTCGGGCAGCCTGGAGCGCATCGATTTCGGGGAGGAGAAAGAGCCGAAAGGATTCTGCTGGGTGCAATTGGCGCGGGGCAAAACCGAGTGGCAATTCGTTCCGGTGGGCGCGCGTCCCTTCCTAACTGTACGCGTGGACGCGCGCGAGCGCGACGACGCCACTGCGGCGGTGGTGCAGGCCATCGAAAAGCGCGACATTGACGGGGTGGTGGTGCGAGTGATAATACAGCTGAAGGCCGAACAAACGCCAGCGCTGCGCGATGCAGAAATCGCCGCCGCGCTGGCGCCGGCGTACAGCCACACGCTGGCGCGCGAAGTGGAGCACGAGGCGCGCACGCGCATCGGTGGACTGGCAGCCGAGACGCTCACCCCGACCGAGCTGCTGGAGCGCTACTTCGCGGACAAAGGATATGAGCCCGAGCGCGTGCAGCCGCTTCTGGCCGCGGCCGACGGCATTTTTCAGGGCAGCGACGAGTAAACATTCCGTCTTTCCCGCGCGGGAAATTCCATGATTCCGGTCACTTTAGAGATCACCAATTTTTTGCCTTATAAGAATCCCGACCCGCTTGATTTTAGCGGCATCCACGTAGCATGTCTCGCAGGCGAAAACGGGGCCGGCAAATCGGCGCTGCTGGAAGCCATGGTCTGGGCGCTGTGGGGTCGGGCGCGCGATGGTAAGCGCAGCGACGACGAACTGATTCACTTCGGCGAGAGCGAAATGCGCGTGGCCTTCACCTTTGATCTTTCCGGGCAACGCTATCAGGTGATGCGGCAGCGCAAAAGCGGCAAGCGCGGGCAAAGCCTGCTGGAATTGCAGCTCTACGATGCGGACACCGAGAGCTGGCGCGGTCTCTCCGAAGCCGGAATCCGCCAGACGCAGCGCAAAATCGACGCACTGCTGCGCATCGATTACGAGACTTTCATGAATTCGGCTTTTATCGCTCAGGGCCGCGCGGACGAATTCACGGTCAAATCGGCGGGCGACCGCAAGGCGGTGCTGGCAAGCATTCTTGGCCTCGAGCAGTGGACGCTTTTCGAGCAGCGCGCCCGCGACCGCGGTGTTGCCCTGACCGAGGATGTGCGCGTATTAGAACGCGAAATTGTCGCAATCGATACGGAGTTGCAGTGCCGCGCTGAATATGAGCAGGAACTTTCCGACGCGGAATCCGGCCTCAATCATGTGTTGGAACAGTTGCGCGCGGCCGAGAAAGATATGGCTGATGTGGAGCAGGCCCGCCAGGGGCTGGCGCATGCGCGCCGCAGCACGGATGACCTGAACGACCGGTTGAAACAGGGCGAAAGTGAATTGGCCGATGCGGAAAAGGAACTGGCGGCGGCACAGACCAAGGGCGACCACGAGGCGCTTTGGGTCGAGCAAGCTGCGGCCCAAACTGAATTGGAGGCGCTGGATGAGCGCGAATACGAGCGGAAACAATTGGACGCTGACCGCGCGGAATCTGCCGAGACCGCCGCGCGGCTGCAGGGTGAGAACGAGATGCTAATTGCGGAGGCCGAACCGCTAAAGCAGCGTATTGCCGCGCTGCAGGCGGCCACGGAACCCAAGTGCCCTACCTGCGGGCAGGCGCTGAATGAGGGTGCGCGCGCGCAACTGCTGACAGATTTACAGGGAGATCTGGACGCGCGCCGCGTGCGCTACGCCGAGCAACGTGAGCAGCACCAGAAACAGGCAGTGCAGTTAAAGGTGCTTGACAAGAGCCTGGCCGAATTGGAAAAAGTCCTGAAGCAGAAGCCCGGGTTGCAGCGTAAACTGGCCGAACTGGGTTTGGCGGCGGCGAGCGCGGCCGCGGCGCACGCGGCGCTTGCGGGGCTGCAGAAGCGCCGACAGCGTTGGCAGGATACGCTGGCGCAAGACCGCGCGCAGCTGCAGCAGTTGCAACTCGAAGCGCGCAAGCATGAATTGCAAATGCAGGCGGCCGATAAGCGCCAGCAGGCGCTGGAGCGATTGCGCATCGAACATCGCGTTGCCACAGAGCACGTCGGCAGCGCGCGCCAGAAACTGGCTGCGCTGGACGGGCTGGCACAGCGGCGCGAATCCCGGAGTGCCAAGCGGGATTCGCTGGCCGAGCGCATCGGCGTTTATGAGGAATTACGCGTCGCGTTCGGAAAGCAGGGTGTTCCCGCCATGATTATCGAAGCGGCCGTGCCTGAGGTCGAAGAGAGTGCGAACACTCTGCTGGGCAGAATGACGGGTGGGCGTATGAGCGTGCGTTTCGACACTCAACGCGAACTGAAATCGGGGGTGCTACGCGAGACGCTGGACATCAAAATAGCCGACGAACTGGGTACGCGCAATTACGAGCTATACAGCGGTGGCGAGGCTTTTCGGGTCAACTTTGCCATTCGCATCGCGCTCAGTAAACTGCTGGCGCGGCGGGCGGGTGCACAGCTGCAGACGGTGATAATCGACGAGGGTTTCGGTACGCAAGATGCGCGCGGCCGCGAGCGCCTGCTCGAAGCCATCAACGCGATTCAGGGCGACTTTGAGCGCGTGCTAGTTATTACGCACATTGAGGAACTGAAGGAAGCCTTCCCGACACGCATAAACGTGGTTAAGACGGCCGCAGGCTCGACTCTATCGTTGGGCTGAGGGAATCCGATTGGGGCCGGCGCACAGGCCCCTGCCGCCGGGCCGAAAGCCCGTGGCTGGAATTACGCCGCGGTCGCGTCCACCGTCTCTTCGGCTGGCGCCGGTTCCGTCTCTGTGTCCGGCTCGGGGGCTGCTTCCCGAGTGAATTCCAGACCGTTCTCCTCGCCGGCATCCACGAGAACTTTGTCCCCATCGGCAAAATCCCCGCGCAGCATCTTCACCGAGAGCGGCGATTCCACGTGTTTCTGCAGTGCGCGTTTCAGTGGTCGTGCGCCGAAGGCAGGGTCATAACCCTGTTTCGCCAGCCAGGTGCGCGCCGCGGGCGTCAGCTCCACTGAAAGCCCGTATTCGGCCAGGCGCTGCTCGATTTCCTGCATCTGCAAATCGACGATTTCTTCCATGTCCTCGGGAGAGAGCTGCGAGAAAATGACAATTTCATCGATGCGGTTCAGGAATTCGGGCCGGAAAGTCTTCTTGAGTGCCTTTTCAATCTTCTCCTCGTTTTCGGCCTCTGCGCCGTCTTTCTGCGAGAGGAAACCGAGCGAGCCGCCGCTGGTGACGAACTCAGTGCCAAGGTTCGAGGTCATTATCAGTACCGTGTTGCGGAAATCAACCACGCGGCCCTGGCCGTCGGTCAGGCGGCCATCGTCCAGAATTTGCAACAGCGCGTTCCACACCTCCGGGTGCGCCTTTTCGATTTCATCAAAGAGCACCACGCGGTACGGACGCCGACGCACGGCCTCGGTCAGTTGGCCGCCTTCCTCGTAGCCCACGTATCCGGGCGGGGCTCCGAAAAGACGCGAAACCGTGTGCTGCTCGCGGTATTCAGACATATCAATACGCACCAGCGCGTCCTCGTCGTCGAACAGGAATTCGGCCAGCGCTTTGGCGAGTTCGGTTTTGCCGACACCGGAGGAGCCGAGGAAGATAAACGAACCCGTCGGGCGCTTTGGGTCTTTCAAGCCGGAGCGGCCGCGCCGGATGGCGTCGGCCAGCGCGCCGATGGCTTTGAGCTGCCCGACGATGCGCTGCTGCAGTCGTTCTTCCATGCGCAGCAGCTTTTCGGCCTCGGTCTCCAGCATCTGCGTGAGCGGGATGCCGGTCCAGTTCGAAATCACCTCGGCGATGTCCTCGGCGTCGACTACCTCGTCAAGCTGATGTTCCTTTTCCCACTCGCGGCGCAAGTCGTTGAACTCGGATTCTAAGCGCAGCCTTTCGGCTTTGCACTCTGCGGCGCGCTGGTAATCGCGCGAACCGCTGGCCGCGTCTTCGTCGGTCTGCAGCTTGTCAATTTCTGTTTTCTTTTCTTTCAACTCCGGCGGTAGCGAGAAGAGCGCCACGCGCAGTTTGGCGGCGGCCTCGTCCATCAGGTCTATCGCTTTGTCCGGCAGCTTGCGCTCAGTGATGTAGCGATGGGAGAGTTTGGTCGCCGCGGTGAGCGCTTCATCGGTGATATTGACTTTGTGATGGGCCTCGTAGCGGCTGCGCAAACCCTTCAGCATCTCCACCGTCTCTTCTATATCCGGCTCCTCAACGAAAACGGGCGCGAAGCGCCGCTCCAGGGCGGGGTCCTTTTCAATGTGTTTGCGGAATTCGTCCAATGTGGTTGCGCCGACGCACTGCAGCTCGCCGCGCGCCAGAGCCGGTTTGAGCATGTTGCTGGCGTCCATGGCGCCCTGGGCCGCCCCCGCGCCGACGACAGTATGCAATTCGTCAATAAAGAGGATAATGTCGCCCTGACCCCGTTGAATCTCCTCAATGGTGGCTTTCAGCCGCTCCTCGAACTCGCCGCGGAAGCGCGAGCCCGCGATCATGGCGCCCAGATCAAGCGCCACCACCGTCTTGCCGCTCAAAATCTCGGGCACATCGTTGTCGGCGATTTTCTGCGCCAGGCCCTCG
>Ga0187827_10001572_pt1 | contig 33183 bp, 18 predicted proteins | sample ETNtaG_39_FD_167969 | JGI IMG/M metagenome (GOLD analysis project Ga0187827, IMG submission 167969) | Marine microbial and viral communities from oxygen minimum zone, Eastern Pacific Ocean - ETNP2014_SV_150_PacBio MetaG (Illumina Assembly) | ecosystem: Environmental > Aquatic > Marine > Hypoxic...
ATTGCTCTACTTCATCAATCTCGGCGGGAAGATCATGTATCCGATTATCTTCCTGTCCTTCGTGACCATGGCCCTGTTTTTTCACTGTCTACTCGCCATTCGCGAACGACACCTCATCCCCAAGCGGCTGGTCGAAGATGTGATGGAGTACCTTGCCAATGGCCACTGGGACAACGCCGCGGAATACTGCCGCAAAAAGAAATGCGCCTTCGGACGTGTCGTTCTGGCGGGCGTGCAGAAGGCAGATCAGTCACCGGAGCTCATTCGTGAAGCCATGGGATCGGCCGGCGGCCGTGAGTCGGAATTACTCCAGCAGAAGATCAGCTACCTCAACAATGTGGGGGTGATTGCCCCCATGCTGGGGCTGTTTGGAACCGTCTGGGGCCTGCAACTGGCCTTTCGCGGCATTGCCGGTGAAGCCGCCCAGCACAAGGTCCTGGCCGCGTCCATTTCGGTCGCGCTTAATACCACCGTCGCTGGACTTTTTGTAGGAATTCTGGCGTTCGTGATCTATTTCCTCTTCAGGGGCAAGGTCGTCCGCCTTGTGGGTTCGATGGAAGTGCTCGCTGAACAGATGGCCGAGAGGATTATCGAAAGAAAGGGAGAAGAAGAATGAACTTCCAGCGCAAAAGCATAGACGATGACTCGGGGTTCCAGATGGCTCCGATGATCGACATTATCTTTGTTTTGCTGCTTTTCTTCCTTGTCACTTCTGCCCTCCAGGAAAATGAAAAGGCGCTCACGATCGACCTTCCTCAGGCCAGCCAGGCCAGCCCCGGGGGTCAGGGCCGCACTGAACTGATCATCAACATCAACAAGAAGGGCGATATCATTATCAAGAACGAAAAGATGTCACTGAAGCTGCTGTCCGAAAGACTCGTGCAGCTTGCGCAGCTTTACAAGGGCATCGGAATCCCCGCGGTGATTGTCCGTGGAGATAAAGATGCCAACTACGGCCGCATCGTCGAAGTTCTGGATATTTGTGCCAAGGCGGGAATGCACAATGTCTCTTTTGTAACCGTTGAGAAGGAATAGCCACTATCGCGTATGCGGTCGCGGAGCGCCCACACCACGACCATCATTCACAGGAGTTGTATCAAGAGCTATGAATGCCAAACCAGCCTTGCTGATCGCTTTGGCCTGCATGCCTCTCTTCGGCGAGGAAGCGAAAGTACGGACCCCTCGTGAAGAGGCGGAGATACAGCTCTCAATGGCCAACGCTCTGTATGCGCGTTCCATGTTCCCGCAGGCGACCCAGGCGTTTGAAGCGTTCTTCAAAATGCCCGAAAGCTACATCCATGAGAAGCGGCACGAAGCGCTTTACCGCTGCGGCGAGAGCCTCATCAAACTGAACAAATACTCGGAAGCCGTCGGTCGCTATGACACGCTCATCAGGAATTACGAGAAGAGCAGCTTCTTTAACAACGCTCTCTTCCGAAGAGGCACTCTCCGCTTCCTGCTCAAAGACCCCGGCCGCGCCATCGACGATCTCGAAAAGCTGGTAAAGCTCCTGCCCAACGACAAAAAGGCCACCCCAAAACTGGTCGATTCCACCAATTACTTTCTTGGTCTGGCCTTCATGGCCAAGAATCGACTGAACGATGCCCGGCCATATCTCGCAATCGTCTCGAAGAACAAAGCCAGCGAACATCGCAAGGAGGCATTGAAATACCTCGCAGACCTCGATTTCCGACAGGAGAGCTGGGACAAGGCTGTTCTCGATTACGAGGCTTATCGCAAGGACTTTCCAGGGGACAAGGAGAACATCCCGCTCATTGATTATCGACTAGGCCGCGCCTACCGCGAATTGAAACTCTACGACAAGGCCGTTGCTGCGCTTCGCAGGATTCCGCCGAAACATGAGTATCACACCACTGCAATGTCGATCGAAATCGATTCCTTCTTCCAGGAAGAAAAGTTCTCGGATGTGCTCAAGAGTTTCAGCAGGCTTGAAAAAATTTATCCGCCGGAGAGTGATTTCCGGAAAAAGGATGATTTCGGAACGCTCCTCTATATGGCCGGTATCTCCCACTTCAAGCTCAAACAGTACAAAGATGTGGTCAAGCGTTTTGGCTCTCTCCGGAAGCTGTTCCCCAAGCATCCCAAGCTGGAAACCACGCTCTACCTGACCTGCATGAGCCACTATTACCTGGGGGACAAAGAAGGCAGTACCGCCGCGGCAAAACTGTTTCTGGAGACCTTCCCCGAGAGCAAGGAAAATCTGAGCGACGTCCGATACATCTACGGCGATTCACTTTATTCGCTCAAGCGTTACAAAGCTGCGCTGCCGTTTTTGCAGATCATTCCTGAAACCAGTGAGTTCCATCAATCCGCCGCCCTTCGAATAGCACTCAGTTACAACGAACTGGCGCAGCAGGAATCAGAGCATACCGAGAATCTGACAGGCGCCGCGGAAGCTTACGACTACTTTGTCAAGAAGTATCCTGAGGCCCCCTCATCGGCGAACTGCCTCCTCTCAAGCGCCGACATCTATCAAAAGCTGCAGCAGTACCCCCTGGCAGAGCAGCGTTTCAACCAGTTCCTGGCGAACTATGGTGAGAAGGCCGACAAGACGGTGGTCGAGCATTCCATGTACTCCCGCGGCCAGTGCCAGCTTGTGCAAAAGAAATACGAGGCCATGGCCACATCTTTTGCCACGCTGCTTCGAAGCTTCCCAAAAACCAAACATGCCACCTATTGCCAGTACTGGATCGGCATCCATTACGAGAAGATTGGCGATTGGGAAAACGCAATCATCCGATTCCTGCCGGTTACCCGCGACAAAGAACATCAATACTCCGACGACGCTATCCGCCGTCTCGCCGTCTGTTATTACAAGGCCAAGAAGCAGAATGAAGCCGCGGATACCTTCTTCAGGATCTTCAAAGAACGCCAGAAAATCGTCCTGCCGGACAACTTCGGTAACTGGGTTGCCCGCCACTACGCGGCAAACAAAAGAGTCAAGGATGCGATCTGGTTGTACGAGCATCTGTTAGCCAACCGCCCCGACACTAAATACAAAAATGAATTCCAGTACATGCTGCACACCCACTACTTCAACCTCAAGGATTGGAAGAAATCCGCCAAGTGGGGAACGGAACTGCTAAACACGCTCGACAAAACCCCAGACCCCAGAATCAGCAAACCAAAGGTCCTCTTTCAGACGGCATACTGCTATTACCACGACAGCATAAAAGGCTACAAGAAAGCCGAATCTTACTTTCTCCAGTTGATGAAAGAAAAGGCCGATGCGGATCTGATGAATGAAACAGAATTCTGGCTCGGGAAGCTCTACCGGCGAACCGGCGAGTACAAAAAAGCGCTCGACAAACTCTTGCAGATAGGGCTGACCATGCCGAAATTCGGCGCCGAGGCCCAATATGAGGCCGGGCTCTGCTGGCTGGAAATGGCAGATCCTGAAAAGATAGATATCAAGACAGCGATCCCACACCTTGAAAACCTCGTCCGGCTGTGGGAAGGCACTGGGGAGTACGGCCTGCTCAACGAGTACCCGGACTACGAAAAGACTGATGAAGTAAAGAAACTGCTGCTGGAAGCCAAGAACCGTCTCGCCAAATACAAAGCGAAACAGTAACGCTCCCGGCTCTCGAACGTCTACCATTAATGGCATCGAGTACTTCCACTGAACGGAGAATGCAATGGCAACTTCGAAACTGATTCGAGCCAGGTCCGTGCCCCGCTGGACGATTATTCCGGTGGTCCTATCCGTGTGCATTCACCTTGTCGCAGGGGGAACGCTGCCGCAGTTCTGGAGTGTCGATGCCGGGTATGAGGCGCTGAAAACTCAGATCAACAAACGCTATACCCAGATGAAAATCATTCAGGCGCCAAAGAAGATGGAAATGACACCCACCAAGACCGGCGCCAACGTCAAGCCAATTGAAGAAACCACTGCAAGCATCGAAGAGCATGTCGATGACTTGATCCCGGAGACGATCGATGTCCCTAAACCCGGCGATCCGGGGTTCGAGGTAAAAGCGCCGCAGGCTATCCAGCCCGCCAGAAAGATGTGGCAGCAGGAAAAGTATCAAGTCATCCGCAGGCCGGCCCCGGCCTCTGCCGAGGGAACTTTGACCCCGGAAACCATCGGCACTGGCTCGGCATACAGCCAGATTGATGTCTTCGCCACGGATGTGGTCGACCAGGTCAGGATTCCCGTGAATACCCTCGCATCCAAAGGTGGTGCGCCAGGCAACAGTGAGCCAAACACGCTCGACGACAACCTGCTGAATGACGAATCCGTTCCAGACCTGGATCTCTCTGCTCTGGATACTCCGGACATCACCACCACTGCCCAGGCCCAAGGTATCATCCAGAAGAAGGCTACACCTGAGATTAAGGGATTCGCCATGAAGATGGTCAACGAAAATCCCTCATTGCGCGAAGCCATTGCCGAAGGCGTCAATATCACCAGCCTCGATGAGCCTGCAGCAGAAAAAGAAGTAGAGGGAGAGGATCCGCCCAAAAAAGGAACGGATCCCGATGAGGACACAACGGCGGTGAAGAAGGTAGAGCCCAAAGAAAAGGAGACGGTCAATAAGGAGCGACGACTCGATCTGGATTTTACCAAGGAGCGGATCCGGAAAATTCGCACTGCCAAGCCGTTGCAGCCGCATGTGATCACCGAGTTCAAAGTTTTCCGCGAACCTGGGAGCACCAAAAGCTTTTTCAAGCTCAACATTAAAGCCAGAGACAGCTCAAAACTTCCGGTCATCCGAAAGAACGTTCTCTTCTGCGTCGATATCTCGCTGAGCATTCCGAAGGAAGAGCTTGCCGAGGTCCGTAAAGGCGTCCGGACGTACTTGACAGAACACATGCATCCCGAAGACAAGTTCAACATTGTTCGTTTCAGCGAAGATGCACGCCGGGCCTTTTATTCGTTCGTACCCCCTAATCCCAAAAATATCGAGACGGGACTGAGCTTCATCAAGAAGGTGCCCGGCCAGGTGAAGACAGATGTTTATCGAGTCCTCCATTCCATCGTCCTCAATATCTTCAGCCGCTACCGTCCCTGCCACGTATTCCTGATCACCGACGGCCATTCCACCCAGGGCATCCGCGACACCCGCCGCATTGTCCACGATATCGCCCCGGTTACCCGGTCCAATATCTCCATCTTCACCATCGATATCGGCACCGACGGCAATAGGTATCTTTTGGACCTCGTCGCTTACCGCAGCCGCGGCAAATTGGTCGCAGTCGACCGGCTCGAAGAGGTCGAGGCGAAGATGGTTGGCGAAGCGGTCCGCAGAGACAAGCCCCTTCTCATGAACTTGAGCGTGAACTACGCCAACCTGAAAGTGGACGAGGTCTACCCCCAGATCCTTCCCAACCTTTACGCAGGCGAAGGCGTTGTCATCTACGGCCAGTGCGAGTCCGGCCGCAAGGCCGCCATTCAGATCTACGGCCAATCATCCGGCGGCAAGTGGAAGAAATTCCTTTACCCGATGGTCGTCCCGGAAGGCTCCAACGGAACTGCAGAGATCGCCAAAGAGTGGGCACGCGGCAAGATTCACTACCTCGTGGCAAGGATCGCCAATCAGAGCCGGCCGGACCAGAATCTGATTGACGAGGTCATCCGACTGGGCAAGAAACACAACCTGCCCGTCCCATACGAACAAAAATGACAGGCCCTTTGGACTCCGGTTATTTGGCGTGACGGGCTCCAGCCCTGATCAAGACACGAGTGGCTTCAGCTCTTCATTCATTTCTCTGGTCGCGGCGACAACGGCTTCTTCCCATTCGGTCTCTCCGAACTTCTGTTTCCACGGCTCCCTCGAGTACGCAAAGATGATCGACCGTGAAGCATTCACAATCGCGCCCAGTCCATCGCCGTTGAAGCTCGGCCTCACGTCTTCCGCGCCCCCGCCCTGGGCCCCGTAGCCGGGAACAAGAAACGGAGTCTGTGGCATCAGTGCCCGCAGAACCGCGGCCTCCTCCGGATAGGTGGCACCGACCACCGCACCCACGCTGCTGTAGCCGGATTCGCCGACGACCTCCTTGCCCCACTCCTTGACTTTCTGCGCCACGTGTTCGAAGACGACCTTGCCTTCATGTTTCAGATCCTGAAACTCGCCCGCGCTGGGATTGCTGGTGCGCACGAGAATGAACAACCCTTTCCCGTTGGCTTTGGCAGCCTCAATGAAGGGCCGCACGCCATCGCTGCCGAGATACGCGTTAACGGTGACCGCATCGGTTTCAAAACCGGCCTGGCCCCCATCCACCGGGCCCAGAAACGCATCGGAGTATGCCTGCGCGGTTGATCCGATGTCACTCCTTTTTACGTCTGCAATCACCAGAAGGCCGAGTTTGCGGGCCGCCGCGCAGATGTCCGCATACGCGGCCATACCTGCTGGGCCGAGGCGCTCGAAGAAAGCGATCTGCGGCTTTACTGCCGGCACAAGCGGCGCCACGAGCTCGGCAATCCTGCAGCCAAATTCGCGGTACGCGTCCGCGGCCACTGCCAGGTCTCCGAATGCGTTGGGATGTCTCTCAAGAATCGGAGCAGGCAATTGAGAGAGGCGAGGGTCTATCCCAACCACAGTGCAAGACTGTTTTTCTCTGACAGCGATGTTGAGCCGGTCGGCAAAATTGGTTGGCATCAGTTTTCCTTTCGACCGCAGCGGGATGACTTGGCCGCGCTGACTGCATCGATACTTACATGGCCACAGGTTGCCACCAGCCTTACGGCGGTACGATGCGGGCAGCCCGCTTCTGAAAACAGCCATAGAAGCCGCCAGGGCTGCTATGGCTGTTGCATCGGAAATCTCAGATTCTCAATCTTCGTATGAAGGCACTTCTTCCTGCAATGAGTTCAGGAAAAACTCGAACGAATCGAATTCCTCTACCTCCCGTGCCAGGCATTTGCATTCTTTGATTTTTGCTGAGTCTCTGCTGAATTTCTTGAGGAGTTTGATGAGGCGTTCAAAACTGTCAGCGGTTCTGATTTCGTCGAGTGGGATTCTGTCGAAGCAGAGGAAGGCATCTTCGTATTCCTCTTCTTCGTAAATCAGGTTGGCGTAGTATTCCATCCAGTCCCACCGGGTCGGCTCGAGCAGCAGGGCGCGATGCATGCACCTCCGCACTTCGGGGGTCGTCCCTTCCACCTCCTGAAGGCAAACGCTTTTCAGCGCCAGCGCTTCCGCGTTATCGGGCTCGTGGGCCAGGACGTTCCTGCAGTAGCCGACGGCCTCTTCCGGTTTTTCAATCTGATAGTAGGCGAATGCGAGGCTGAGCGACGCTTCCGGGTCGTTCTCGATGCGAAAGCTGAGGCGATCCAGACAGGAGTCCGCGTCTTTCAGTCGATTCATTTTCAGAAAGCACATGGCAAGTCCGAGCCACATTTCTTCATCGCAAGGGCTGAGGGTGAGGCCCTCCTGAAAGGAGCGTGAGGCCAGGACGTATTCCCCCATTTCGCCGTAGGCGTGCCCGAGACCGGCATAGACCTCAGAGCTGTAGGGGCGGAGATCGAGTGCTGACTTGAAAAAATGGGCAGCTTCTTCAAAACGGCCCTCTTCCAGAAGCTCGTAACCAGTGCGATCATCTTCGCTGCTGAGGTATTCAACCATTTAGGTTTCGGCCTTTCGTAATCGTCAGGGTTTACGTTTGGGCAAAAAACACCGGACAGCCATCTGCCAACTGCGGGCGGATTATGCATCCTGAATCCAGAATCAGCAAGCCTTGAACACACTCTTTTTCATGTTGTCTTTTCTGGGCATTGAAGCCCACTTTGCGGATAAAAAATCCAGACGTTGAAAGCCCTCACTCCCGCTGATATCTTCGGCTCATTCTTCTGCATTCAGGGGCCGCCCTGCTCTGCGGTCTGTCATCCTCTCTCACACCACATCCATTGAAATCTCATTCTCCTGAAATCCTGGTCATCGGTCTCGTGTGCATCCTTGGTTGTGACAACAAACCGTACAAAGAATCTTCCGCGACCAGCAACACGCAGTACGGCACGATCGGTGAGGATCCCAAGAGTATGGACCCCAGCTTCGCGTACGATTCGCTCTCGCTTTCGATCCTTGGCTCGATCTACGACACGCTGCTGCAGTATTCGTATCTGAAAAGGCCCTACCAGGTCGAGCCGTCTCTGGCGGCAAAGATGCCCGAGCCTATTCTGGCGAAGGAAGGCGAAGACTTGCCCGGCCCGTACGGATTTCGTATCACGCTGAAGAAGGGACTGCGGTTTCAGGACGACCCCTGCTTTGAAGCGACCAGGGGCGAGGGACGGCCGGTCAACACGAACGATTTTATCTTCTCACTCAAGAGACTTGCCGATCCCGCGGTGAACAGCCCGGTCCGTTCCATCTTCACAGAGAAGATTGCCGGGCTGGCTGAGTTCAACAAAGAAAACCAGAAACTCTTCAAAAAGTTGAAAGAGGAAGGCAAAGAACCGGCCGCGGATTACTCGATGGAAGTGAGCGGCATTCGCAAAATCGATGATCTGGTCTTCGAGGTCTATCTGACCGAAGCGTATCCGCAGTTTCTCTACTGGCTGGCCATGCCGTTCACCACGCCGATTCCTCGTGAGGCGGTGGCGTATTACGACTCTGAAAAATTTCCCGGCCGCGTGGATTTCAAAGACCATCCTGTGGGCACTGGCGCATACTTTCTGAAGGAATACCGCAAGGGACAGCGAATGGTGCTGGCACACAATCAGAACTTTCGTGAGGACTTCTATCCGAGCGATGGTGAACCCGGCGACAAAGAGGCCGGCCTGCTGGATGATGCCGGCAAACGGATGCCGTTCGTAGACGAATTTGTTATCTCGCTGGTGAAGGAATCCATCCCGCGGTGGTACATGTTTCGTCAGGGCTACCTGGATGGCTCAGGCATCCCAAACGAATCTTTCGATCGTGTGATCACGGCCGAAGGCACACTGTCAGAGAACATGGCATCGAAAGGCATCCGTCTCTTCAAAGCAAAAAGGCTCGTCACCTATTACTACGCGTTCAACATGGACGATCCGCTGGTCGGCAAGAATAAAAAACTCCGACAGGCCATGGGCTGCGCTATCAATACTGCGGAATACATTGATCTCTATCTGAACAAACTCGCCACCGTGGCGCAGAGCCCGCTTCCGCCAGGCATCTTTGGCTACGATTCTGGATACCGAAACCGGTTTCGATTCTACGATCTTGACAAGGCGCGTGGCCTGCTCGAGGAGGCCGGATACGAGGATGGAATCGATCCGGAGACCGGTGAGCCACTGGTCATTACTTTCGACACATCCGATACGAGCGCATCTGGCCGGCAGGTGACGCGCTGGCTGACCTCGCAGATAGAAGAGGTTGGCATTAGGCTGAAGGTGGTCGTCAACGATTGGAACACGCACCAGCAGAAGGCGGATGTGGGAAATTTCCAATTCATTCGATACGGCTGGCTGGCAGATTATCCAGATCCGGAGAACTTTCTGTTTCTTCTCGCATCAGAGAACAAACGACCGGGCGTGAATTACGCCAATTTCTTTAACGACGAATATGATGCCCTCTTCAACAAGATGAAAGGGATGGTCAGTCACGGCGAGGAAGGCACCAAACGCAAAGCCATCATTCGGGATATGCTCAAGATTCTTGAAGAGGAATGCCCCTGGGTGCCCAGCCACCATTCGGAGACGTTCAGTCTCGTTCATGATTGGAATATGAATGTGAAGCTCCACGGCCCCGGCCACAATCTTCGCAAATATAAAAGAATCGATGCCACCGCGCGCGCGGCCAAGAGAAAGGAGTGGAACAAGCCAAAGTATGAATGGGTCGCTCTCACATTGTGTGTGCTCTTCGCGCTGACGTTGCCCGGGTTCTTCTATGTGAGGGGGAGGAGGTAGTGAAGAGTGGTGAATGGGGAATCCCTCGCTGGCTCGTGCTCCCATTCACGCGCACGACTTCCGCAGATAACGAGACGCGGTGAAATTCAGGAAGGTTTTCACGACTTCGTACCCTGTCGAGAGCTGGTGAAAGACGCCATCCAGTTCCTGATTGCGGGCGAGGCGATGATCGCTAGCCAGGCCGTAGTAGGTCTTGCCGAAATCCATATAGAAATGTTCGTCTACAGGACGCCGGCGATAGCGGTGGCGGTGCTCGATGAATTCCGGGAAGAGCCCGGTCAGGAACAGCGTGTAGTTGCCGATGTGGCAATAGATCCGGAAACGGCGCACAGGATCAGATTTTTGACAGTCTTCGATCAGATCCACCAGGTAGTAAAAGGACTGCTCATCCGATTCGTTCACTTTGAACATCCGTGAGCTTCGCAAAAACACCGAGATCATGTTGGCCAGGTAATCGGTAATGCAATCGTCTGCGAGGAGCTTCTGCGCCCGCTCGGAAGTCCATGGAATCGCCCGCTCCTGCTGATTCACCTCGACCAGTTGTTCTTCCATGAGTTCCGGCTGGTTGATGAGGTCTTTGCTTGTCCTGCGGAGCAACAACGAAAAGAAGAAATAGGGTGAGATACTTTGCACGATCGTACCGCGATCCATGAGCCGCTGAAACACCCGGTCGCTCTCCACCATTAACTCGATGATATCCTGGTCTCCGTCGATGAGTTCCCTGATGTTCTCGTGATCCGTTCGCCGATCCGCATATGCCTTGATGACGAAGAGGAGATCTTCCTCCGACAGGTTTTCCAGATTATACCGGGTGAGTTCAGTACTGGGTTTGGACATGCATTTCCTCCTGGAATATCCATCGGGATCCCCATGCCTGTTAAATCATCGGAAAAACGGGCGATCCCTTGAGTGGGGCGTTAGCCCACTAATATTAGGTTACAAACGGCCACGAGTCATGAATGGCGCAACATAATGTAATCCGAGACTCGTATAGGCACAATACCTGGTACCTGAAGATCTGCTCGCACCGCTCCTGCCCCATCCCGCTGATACCCGATCTCACTTGGGGGAACACTGGTGTGCGATTGCGTCTTTGCAGGGAGCGGGCCTTGCATCCCGCGGGCGATTCACTGCGTGAGAGGTCACCCTTCTCCGCCTCTGACGGGCTCATTCTTTCAGGGCTAGAATCTCGTGGACGATCATTAGTCTGAATGCGCCGTATGTGCCAAACCTGTCTCTCACCTGTTTCATCCCAGCCCACTGGCCACTGACCGGTGCAATGATCTCGCTCACCTTTCTGATTGCTGCGCTTTCACTCAAACCTTTTCGCACCAGCGCGTTCACCAGCGTCTGCAGGTACCGGGCATCATCAATGCCCTCCCGGCAGCCTTCCCAACCGATGGTGCGATACCAGACACCGTCGTTTCGGAAGCGGTCGCCGTTCCTGGGTACGACGACGCAGGTACGGTTGTTCCAGTCGTAGCCGAAGGTGGTGATGCCGCGGAGCTTCCCGTAATTGCCGTAGTGCCAGGACATCAGACCAGTCTGAAATCGCTGCGCATTCGGCCATCGAAGGCGGACCTGCATGTAAGTCCATCGAACGTTCTCCCGAAACCAATGCCGGACATCCTGATCCTGTATGAAGGATTTGATGGTCTTTGTTCTCGGATCAAAGGTCACCGTCAGATGCGCCCAGAAACGTCGGTCAGTACCACCGAGCTGCTTCCTCTGCCATTTCGGATGACCCTTATCGGTCTCTTCGAGGTGCCAAATGGATGCCGTATCGCAGGAAAAGCCTGCTGCCCTTCCAAACAGGGGGCCCCACCCCTTGAACCACATCGAAATCGACCAGCCGTCTTTGAATTCCCGTTCGGTCGCCAGCTCAATGAACTGCTGACCGCCGAACTGAATTCCATTGCCCAACTTGCACGGCACGAACTTTGGTTTGCCACTAAATTTGTAAGCCTTACTGCCGGGTTCATCAAAGGATAGATATTGGACGAGTCCCCTGGTGGCCGGACGTTCGTGCTGCCTGAGGATTTCCTTTTCAGCCAAGGGGCGTTCATAGATTCGCACCTCGTCCAGTTCTCCTCGATACATACTGAACCCGCGACCACGAGATCCGCGGCCGATATCCGAGATCCTGCCGGCAAAGACCTCCTTCTCATACCTGTGCGTCACGATCTTTGGTTCTGAGTAATATCGAACGATCTTCCCGCCAAAGACCGCGTGGTCGATGTTGTTCTTCCAGGTGAAGCTGTTGAGTGTGGAAAAAGTCTCAAGGCCCGCTTCCTTTGCCAGGCCTGCGGCAAACGTGGTCCACAGGCGCCTCCACGGCGTGCCGTCCGGCTCATCTACCGGAAAGACGCGCATGGTGATTCCAATTTTTCCACACTCTTCTTTGACTTTGCGGAAGCCCTGAACAATCAGCGACCGCATCCGAGCGTCCATCCGTGCAGCGTCTCGTGCGGCCCTTTCGCGGATTACCTGTTTCTTGTCCACCTTTGGCGCATCATCCAGTTCATCCAGAACGGAATCATCTGTCTCCTCTCCAGCCGCAATCGAAATTCCGTCAGCCAGTGCGCCGAGTGAACTGTCCGCCTCTTCTTTGAGTGCCTTCTGCAGATACTTCTTCTCGAAGTGTTTCCTCAGATCTGTCAGCTCCTGCATGCGAACATACTGGTCTGGATCGAGCTTCAATCCCAGGTGCGCAAGCGCCGCGCGAACAATCCCATGCGCCACGCTGGTATCCGCGACCTCGAGCGCAAGGCCCGTCTCTTCAAGCACGGTTTTCAGTTTTCTGTAACCGGAGGAATTCACCGTCACTTCCCCATCCTTAGAGATCCTGAAACTGAAGTTTGCACCACAGGTGCGCGCAAGCCCGGTGTAGCCGTGCTCCCTGATGTCCCGAAGGCAGGCGACGTTCTCCGGCTGCCAGACAGGTGTCCATTGCAGACGCCACATCCAATAGGTCTGACGCGGCGGGTCTAATTTGAACGGGAGCACCTCACACTCGAGAGGGAGGGTGGCAAGCACTTCCTCGTTGGAAACCACATGAAGTGTCGACTTGTAGAGCCCCGGCGCCTGCCCATGCGGAATGCGGAGATCGAGGTAGAAACGAGCGTTGAACTTGGCAGGCACAGCGGGCCTCATCTCGGTCAGAGGAACCAGCATCTCCGGCGACCGTCCCCTGTGTTCAATCGGATTTCGTGCACCCGTAACCACCCCTCTTTCGTCGGGAGCAACAGTAACTGTGGCTTCGGGGTCCCTCTTCATTGAAACGGGCTCGTTCAGAATCTCCCGGTCAACATCATCCGCTGCTACCTCCTCGCCCTTGATAACTGCATTCGCCGCGGAATCAGGTGTTTCAAAACTGATGTCCTCTGCCGCGTCTTTGGCTGGCGGAGGCCGCCACTGATTGAGCCAGAATGTTTTGAGATTCTTCGCTGGAATCAAGTTTCCTCCCTGACCGCGAAAATCGGTCCACCTGAAGTGAACATCCTTCAGATCTCGCAGCGCAAAGAGATTCAGCGTTATTGGTTCGAATTCCCCGGCGCAGCCACTCATCCGCAACGGCCTGGAAAGCATGTCTGCCTGAGGTGTCTGCCACGAATAGAGATTCTCATCCCAATCGAGCGAAGAGACGATGAACGGCTGCTTCTGCTCCCATACCTGCACCGAGCGCAGGCGCAGAACAGTCGTTTCACCTGCGTCTGCGACACCAAACTCGAGGGTGTGCTTGCCCGGTTCAAGCTCCAACTGAATCAGGTAATCGAAGTAGTGACAAAGCTGAGCCCGGTCTGTTGGGAATTCGCCGGCGGTGGGAACGAACCAGGACTGGCGTTCTGCGTCATACAGTGGCTTCCGCTTTATCTGTTCGGCTTTTCGATAAACGATTTCCGTCTTGTTCAAGACCTTTCCCAAACCGGGAGTGAAGATTCGACCATCCAGGCTGATCTTCAGGTTGCGTTTCCCAACGCCGGGTTCCGCCTGGCCGTCACTTCTTACCTCGAACCACAGAAATACAGGCTTGTCGGTACTCCGGAATTGCACGGCCTTCGTTGCGTCTTTCGACAGAGCAACTTCGCCGGCCTGATGCAAGACATCTCTCGCGTGGAGAGAGAGGCACGCGAAGGAAATCGAGTAGATTGAGAGAATGGTTCTGCGGCGCACAGTCAGTCAGCTTCCGTCAAAGGCTGATAGGACCGCACATGATCACCGCATCCAAGACATGTGCAATCTCTTGCGCCAGGATAGTATGCTCATAGACGTCCGTCCCCTGCGACAAGAACCATCATCGACAGGCTGATTCGGGGACAGAATGGTGTGGCGCAAAAAACCATTCTGTCCCAAATTAACGTGTCTATTTTCTCTATCGTATCAGTCAGATCACTCATAAATCAGGAGCCCGAAACCATGCCTTTGCCGCCAGAACAGAAGTGGTTTTTCCGTCATAACGGTTTTCTCCAGCTCGACGCCCTCCCAGTGGAGCTGGTCGAAGAAGCCTGCGCAGAAATCTGGGCTGACATCGAGGCTGAGAAAGAACCCGTGGTCCGTGCTGCAGACGGCAGCGTGCACCGATTGAGCAACATCATCGACCGTCATCCTGTGTTCATGAAGATTGTGACCTGGCCGGCGATTGTCGACGCGCTGCGAGCATTCATCGGCCCGAATGTCGAGCTGCATCGGAACCGGCACAATCATGCCACGCTTCGCAAAGATACCGGCTCCGTGTATTGGCATCGGGATGTCAGGACATTTACGCATACCTGTATCACCGCCATCGTCTACCTGGAAGAGGCCAACCTCGAGAACGGCTGCACCCAGGTCGTTCCCGGCTCGCAAAATTTACCGTGGTACGAATTCCCGCTGGAGAAGAATCAGGAAATCATCGATGCCGGCCTGCTGGAGCAGGCGGTACGGCTGCCCATGCCTGCCGGTGGCATCCTGCTGATGGACGGATGCTGCATTCACAGCCCGGGCATGAACTACACCGACGGCACACGCATGAGCATGACCGTGGGCTACCACGGCGTGAACGAATTCCGGAAAGGCGAAGACCCAAAATCATTGCTCATCTGCGGCGAGCGGATTTACGACGGAAATGACCGGGCGAGGTGAAACCCGATCACGAACGAGCGTCCCTCTCTCCGGATAGCGTCCACCCATCCACGTTTACATCTTCGGCTTTGCGGCCTCCCTCACTATGGCGCCGTCGTCGTCGCTCAGGACAAGCATCGAGAATCGATTCACCTGGTCGATGAGGTTGGTGTTCAGAGAGGTGAAATCGAAACGGCCTCTGAGGTCGGTGTAGCCGTCCTTGTAGAAACGGTGCTGGCCGTTGTTGAGGCGTGCGTACACTTTTACGTAAACAGCCTTGAGTGGCTTGCCTGTTTCCTGATGCGTGATCTTCAGGTGGCCGTAATTTTCGATGACCTGCAGCGCGATCGAGTTAGAGAAATAAGGCTGCGATTTGCGGATGCCTCCGGACTGGATCTCGACCATCACATTCTGGTTGTGAAATTCCTTCGGCAGGTCGAAGGACAGAGTGGTTTTATCCGCGTCGAGCTTGAACGTGCGCGTCGCATTCGGCCGGATGTAAGCGAATTGCCCCGCGTGCTGCTGGACGAAGGGGTTCTTTGAAAAAAGGAGCTCGACATCCATGCGGTAGAAATTCACCAGGCAGTCTCTGACGTTCTGGTAGTTCAGGTTCACCTTGCGGGCCTCGACCGTGAAATCGAATCCCGGCTCGGTCGCGGCGAGTTTAGTCTGCTGCTGCGAGCGGTCTTCGTCGTCGCGGATCTGTGGGCCCTCGCCTTTGATCTCGTCGAGATGGTCTTTGATTTCAGTGAAACGGTTGCGCCAGCGGTCGACCGGATGGCTGGCGTACTTGCGAGACATCGCGGCTGCGTCCTCAAGCTTGCCACGATGCATGGCGAGGTATGCCTGCAGATAGTCGTACTGCATGTTCTCTTTCACCTTCACGCGATTGGCTCGAGCAAAGGTATCCGCGGCTTCTTCAACTCTGTCCTGCAGCAACAGGTAGTAGGTGACCGCGAGCAGGTCATCGTCATCCGGCTTCGGGCTGTAGGTCAGGGCCTTCATGAGTCGCTGGTACTGCTGGAAGAAACGGGTGTTGAGAATCTTTCGCCGGCCGCCGAGCTGATGGGCCCGAGGATTGACGAGCGGCTTGTATTCCAGGTGCTCGTAGGTCTTTCGCTCGACCGGGTCAAAGGTCACCAGCTCACAATCGATGACGCCGCCCGATTGCTTCACAAAACCGTTGTTGTGTTTGAGATACTCACGAATCGTATTGACGTCGTTGTGCAGAATACCGTACGACCAGAGCGCGTTGTTGTAGGCGTGGCGTTCCTTGAGCAGCTTGATCGTCCTGGCAAAGAACGCCTTGTCACGCATGCGGAAGGCGATGTCGTTGAGATTGATTCGATTCAGATTGTTCGTGTCCAGATGTTTTGCGACGTTATCGTTCGCGCTGTTCTGAGAAACGAACTCCCATGATTCGGTATCCCGCCTGGTCGGCTCTCTTACTACCTTTAGCGTGCGATCCTCGCCGCGGGCGATGAGTGCTTCGTTCTTGGCCACGTGCACCGGAAAGAGCGAGTAATCGCCGGGCGCGGGGAAGTAGAAGTGGTAATCGAAGGTGCGCGTGGAGTAGGGCTGCAGCTCCCAGTGAAAACTGCGGGTGTAGAAGCCGTTCATCACCGGCACGGAACCGTGCGGGATCTGCAGAAGGATGTCGAGCTTTTGCCGCGACGAGGTTGGATTGGTGATGACGACTTGGCAGCCGTAAACCGTGTGGATGAGAAACTCGTCAGTCACGTATTTATCGAGACGTTCGTTGTTGACGTGACGATAGCGATCGTTGTGCTTGAAGAAGTTCTGGCTGACGAGAATGGGGGTCTTATCCTCTGCGTCCTTCGCTTCGAGAATCTCCTTGTGGAAGAGCACCGCAGGGCTTCCGCCGATGAGGTCCATCTGCGGCCCGTCGAAAGTGACCTTGTGTTCCTTGCTCTCGAATGGCAGATCGAGCACGGAAAGGGCAAACATCATTTCGGCGAAATTACCTGTCGCCAGGGGGAAGTGCGTCGAAAGGAACTCGCCTTCGCCCTGAAAAGCCGCGTAGTCGTTCCAGAATCCATTCACCTTGACGAGGCCGGCGTTCTGTTGATGGATGGTGAGCTTGTAGTAGTTGTTTTCAGCCCACTCGCTGGTCTTCTCGAGCTTTCGATAAAACTGCCGAGCCTGTTTGCGGCTTTGTCCCTCTGATCTGTAGAAGGCTTCGCCGCCGGCTTCATCTTCTTCGTCAGCTTTCGCAGCCAAATCCTTCAGCCCCTGCCTGCCCTTTGATTTCTTGGCAAGGACTGCCTTTGATTTTTCCGCCAGGGCCATTTCTTTCCTGTCCACCAGCTTATCCTGCGCCATCTTCTTGTTTTCGTTTCGACTGAAACCGCTGCTCGGGGCGGAGGCCGCCGTCTCCGGAGCATCCATCGGCGGCAGGGCTGCGCCTGGCTTTTGCGGCATCCTCTTGAGCAGCTTCTTTCCGGCCTGGGCAAAACCGTACTTGTCCGCAGTATCAAGAGCGCTGCCTTTGATGGCCGTCTTGAAGAGCTGATTAAAACGCTCGACGTTCGGCGGGATCATGTCGAACTTCTCTTTTACGTGACGGGCCAGCGATGCCTGGCGTGCACGAATGTTCTGTCCAAGCAGGATCCGCTCGGCCACGTTGAGCTGTGCGAATTTCCATGCATCGAGGTAGCTGTCCAGGTCTTCCTCGAGCAGCCAGCGGTCGAGAAAAGTCTTGTCCTTCTTGTTTTTCAGGTACGGTTGGATGACCTTCTTAAAGAATTCAGGATCTTTCCTGTAAATAAAAAAGTTCAGCTCGTGGCAGGCGTACTTGGAGTATTTCTCCTGCTTTTCCTCGGGCTTGAGGCCCGGCCAGTTGTTGATGAAGACGAACTCCTGCAGTGTGCTGTTGCCGCTCAATGTGTTGAGCAGTGAATACACCTTCGGCAGGCTGTCGTAAGCCTCAAACTTGGAGGTGGTGATGTCATTCAACACAAACTTCTCACCGGCCTTCAGAGCGGATACTTTTTTCTGCTCTGTAAATGGCTTTTCCGGATCGAGGCCGCGGGTCAGGCGCAGGTCCGCGAACTTCGGTGCATCCTGCTTGAGCGATAGCTCGCGGAACACCGTATTCTCGGGGTCGACGGCATAGATGCGAAGGTGCTGCCGGTCCCCAAGTTCTTCTCGTTTGATGGTGACGATTCCCTTTTCGGGCCGCAGGTTGGTCAAGAGCAGCGCCGGTTCACCCACGAAATCAAGATTCGTGAAGCTGCCGATGCTGCCTCCTCCGCCTCCCCCTTTGCCCGTGGCCCTTCCGCCAAACTCTTTGAGCTGTCGAGCCTTCTGTTCCTCCAATCTCTGCCATTTCTGGCCTGTCTTTGCCAGTTGCTCTCCCGTGTCTGTGGTGCGGACACTCCACGGATTCAGCAGGAGCTCCGGCCGGGGCAGCATGTTGCCAGGGAACTTCTTCGCGTACTTGCGTTCGATGATGTAGCGGAACTCATCCCCAATTTTCCGACCCGAGACGTATTGAGAAGTCGCACGCATGATGTTGCCGTAACGGGCCTCAGGCGCGCGCACCCTGGCAAACGACTGATATGCCCCAAAGTCCGGCACAAAGCGGGTGGCGCTTACATGCACGCGGGTGAACTTGGAATCATTCGTCAGGCTGACACGTACCAGATCATCGCCGGCCTCGATTCCGGTAATCTGAAGCGGCTTGCGATCCTGGATCTCGAGAGCGCGCACACGAGACAGCAGCCAATCGTCTTCTTCATTGCCCTCGGCAACGCGCAAACCGATCAGTTGTCTCGCCTGTTTGAGGTAGAGGTCGTAATCGCCGGCCGGCAATCCGCCAATCTGCAGGAAACCGTTCTTGATGCCAAGTTTTGAGGACCATTGGCTGTGATAGGTGTTGCCCCTCTTTTGAAGCAGCGAAAACTCGTCGGTAGTCTTGGCGACAGCACTGCCCATGAACGGGACTGAAAAGGGCGTATCCGCCTTACCGTGAATGGTCGGCGGGTAGGTTCTCCTTGCCACGGCCGGATAGCAGGTCTTGGTGGTGCCTTGGCCGCCGCGGGCCTGCGCATGCTGAATGTTGGAGAGATGGCCCAGGGATACCGAGCCGCTCACATCGGTCTGAAGAACCGTGTGCACTGTATTCTTGAAATGCCGGGGTTTGAAAGTCACGTAGACCGGGTGATTGGCCCGGGGCTCTCCCGACTTGCCCAGCACGCGCACGTGGTAATTGCCGTCAACCAGCGTGAAATGCAGGTCTTCGATCTTATCGGTCGAATCGATCTGGTTGAGGGTGTATTGGGCGTGGACGGCCTTATCTTCCTTCTTGTTCCCGCTGAGGTTTTTCACTTTTGCCTTCAGGGAAAACGAGAGCCGTGTGAGCTCGTCAGGCACCTGGAATTCATAAACAGATTCACGATCTTCGAAGAGTTTGAAGTTCGGAATCTCTTTCTGAGTGCTGACGTTCTGCCTGTCGACGGAAGCAATGACGAGTTTCACTTCTTCGAGGATGGAGAGCGATACCGGCCGGCCGTTCACGTAGAGCGCGGGCCGGACGAGGACCTTGGCTTTTTTGTGTTTCACGAGGGACTCTCGATCCACGTGGATGCCTGCAACAAGCTCGTATCGCTCGGCCTGGTGAAGGAATGAATCGAGAATGGAAAAGCGATCGGATGCCTTCGTCTTGGGGCCGCCTGCGCTGAGGATGATGCTTTGCCGGCCGGGCCGATTGGTGAACGGCACATTGATGGCGCCGTCTTCATCGGACCAGTACTCATGCCCCGCAAGCCAGATGCTGGCCTCCTTCAGCACCTTGTTGTCATCATCAAACACCTTGAAACGATGTCCCGCGCTGGTATTAGTTTCGATGTAGTTGAGCCGGCCCTTGCGGATGAGCGCACGTGAGCTCTTGCCATTGCCGATGAACTCCACCACGTAAACGCCACGACTCTTGAGCGTCTGAAAATCAAAAGTGCGCGCAACGCGGCGCAGGGGGATCTCATCGTATTTGTGAACCTTATCCTCATTGGCAACAAGGCCATCAAGGTCAATGTTCGTCCCTAACTCCCGGCCCTGATCGCGATAATAGTTGTAGGCATTGAGCTCGTAGACTTTGACGATGAGGGACTTCACATTCTTGATATAGAGCCCGAGGGAGACCTTCTCGTCCGAGCGGAAAAGTTTCTTGTTGGTTGGGAGGAATTCGATATCCACCCGCTCCTTCAATGCCTGGTAACGGGCGGGCGAGAGCATGGAGTACCACTGCTCCATATCGCCGATGCCGTTGAGGATCTTCGTGGTGACGAAGACTTCTTTCAGCCAGCTCTCTTTGAAGTAAGCTTCGAACTCTTTTGCGGAAGGCGCATCAACGAGAAAGCGATCCAGATAACGGCGGACGAGCTGCTCGTCGTTGCGAATGGGCGGCAGCCAGGTGATGGACTGGTAATTCGCATGAAGGTTCACGCGGTTGTATCGATTCTCCTTGCGATTGAGATACTCAGGCCGGATGTAGTGCACCGGCCTCGGCAGCTTCAGGTATTCGACGAAGCGCTGCTTGTCGTAATTGCCCAGCTTTTCTTCGAAGACCAGCCGCTGGTAGAGGATGTTGGCCTTGAGCGAATTCTGCGAGGCTGGGAGTTTGCCTACAAAATTCCAGAGCCGAAGCAGGTGCGCGCCTCTCGTTTCTTCGTTGTGGGTCCAGTCTTCGTCAGGGCCGGGCTGAAGCTTGCTCATCACCGCGTTGATGTAGTTGCCGTTGTTCATGAGGGCCGGGGTCTTGCGGCCGAGGTCCTGGAGCTGCCCGAGGAGCATGTTGCGATGAATCCCGTGCGATCCAAATCCGCGGCTGTGCTTGTATTTGAGGTCGGCATCGACCAAGTCAACAAGGTTTATGTAATCAGGGCGCTTCAATCGGCGCAGCAGGTCCCGCCTCTGGTCCGGATTGAGGTTCGCAGTGACCAGAAACTCGAGCGCGCTGTCTTCGAACCCGCCGAGGTTGTTTCGATAACGCCGGAAAGCATCCGCGGTGAGACGCTCCCGGCTGATGAGATTCTTGTCGAGGACCGAAGGCTTCTTTGCCGCCTGTCCACGCATTACTTTCTTCTGATGGTCGAATCGCAGACCAAGCCGCTGCTTGATGAAGGCGAGCGACTTCTTTGAATCCTTGTCGTACTGCAGCAAGGCCTGCCGATTTCGGATCTCTTCCACACGGCCGGTGTATCGGTAACGCTTGATCCATTGGGCGAGCAGCTTTTCCACCTCAGCAAACTTCCCCTGGTGCTGCAGGTGCAGGCAGTGATAGTAGTAGTAGTCCTCAGTCCCCGGAATGAGCTGTTTGAGCGGCTCTGAGCGGTCACGGGCGAGCGCGAACTTCTCGATGAAACCAATGTCGTTCGCAGTGAGCCCGAAAGAAGGAAGGAAGAAAAGAACGGCCGCCGCCCATCGCGCATTAAGCGTCTTGCGGTTCATGTTGCCCTCGATATGTGGGTGGGGAATCGTTTGGTTCTGTCGCAGATGCTACGAATACCAGAAACGGCCTTGAGAGGCCATTTTATTCAGACGTATTGGTGGTGGGGAGGTTACAGATGGGAGTGTTCTGGGCAGCAAGCGCTGGAATTCGATACTGAGCTCAGAAACCTGTTCTGAACCAGATCAAGACGGCAGGCCATGTCCCGTTTATTGGCGCGGATTGCTGGTGGAGGGTTCACAGACTCAGCAAAACCACTTGTATAGATCCCGCTCCATCTGATTGAGCGTGAGCAGCAACATGCGCTGCGAATTCCATCGCTCGCCTGAATCCTGATAGTTGCGTGTGCATATCCGACCACCACGTTTCAGAAAGCGTGCACTATTCGCGATGGAAACTGCCATCCCTACGCCTACAGATCACTGTAAGAACAGATCATCCAGATCCGGGGCCGAGCCAAAGCTGTTGAGAGCTTCGGAGTATCGGTAGTAAACCTCGAGACAGAGGGCGCCGAGGGCGGTGGTGTAAACCCGGCTCGCCCTTCCTCCGTGAGTGTCGCCCTTGGGGTCCCAACTGCCCGCGTGGTCACCTTCACGGGATTGGTTATCCAGGAGGACATCCCGGATACGCCGGTTCCACCAGATGCGGTATTCGCCGCCCATGTTGTGCATCGCGTAGGTGGCGTAATACCAGTGGTAAAAGTTCTTGCGCTGCCAGGAAGGCGCGTTCCCTTTCGTAATCTTGGCGCCCTTGACGAGCAGGTGCGATTTCACACCAACGCCGCTGAACTGCCGCACCACCATCCCGGCCGCGGTCATGGAAGGACTTGCCCCATAGGTCTGAGTGGGGGTGTATGTGTAGCCGACCGCGCCGCTCGAATTCTGGCCTGCTCCCATATCGGTCAGGCTGTCGACATACGAAACACCGCGCGAATAGACGCTGTGATCGAATTTGATTTGAGCGAGCTTGGCGGTCTTCAGTGCCTGCATGCCCCAGCCGCTGACAGACATGTCGCTGGTGCCACTGTTGGCCGAATAGCGCCAGCCGCCGTCCGGATTGACGCCCTTTTCCAGGTACTCGACGGCCTTGCGAGCCGCGATTCCGATACGCTCGTCCCGCGCGCGGCCAAAGGCTTCGCAAAGGGCGATGGTAGCGATGGAATGGGAGTAGATATTTGCGTTGATCGCACCGTTCTTTTTGTTCTGCACCTGGATCAGCCACTCTATGCCTTTGAGAACGTTGCGGCGATATTCGCCGCGGCGCGTGGTGTGGCCGCCGCCCATGAGTGCCAGCAGCGCCGCCCCGGTGATGGCGCTTTCCACGCCTGCGGCGCCTTCATGCTTGCTGGGATCCCAATGCCCGTCGGGCTCCTGATGGATGGCCAGCCAATGGAGCGCGGCATCGACGGCTGAGCGTGCTTCTACGCCGCCGTAGCGTGTCATTGCACGGAAGAATTCTCCGGTGCCGAAAAGGTTCACGTTCGCAGGGCCCAGCCTGCCAATGGCGGATACATCCTGATCGCCGAATGCTTTTGGTAAAACCTTGAGCGTCCGGCTCGGCCTAGGCGCACGGTTGATCGTGTAAAGCTTTGGCTTGTTGCGGGGGGTCGGTTTTTCGTACTTGAAGATATCTGCCGGGGTCGGGACGTCCGCGGCAATGGGTGTCAGCGCGAATGTAGTAGTCTCAGAAATCTCAGTGATCTCTTCCGGCGCGTCGATATCAATTTCGGTCGCGGATATATCAATCTCGGGCGTGTCGACTTCGATGTTATCCGTCTGAATGACTTCCTGGGTGACTTCCACTTCGGTGGGCTGAACGGTCACCTGGATGTCCGGCGTTTCCTCGAGTTCGAATTCGTCCGGCAATTCTTCGACCTGCTCCTGAATGATGTCACGCTGAGGATCGTTGAGCTCGAATTCTTCGATTTCCGGCTCGGCGATCGTGAACTCGAATTCTTCCATCTTTTTCTTCGTGCTCGCATATGAGGACAGCCGATAGAAGAACATGCCAACTCCAAGCAGCACAAAGATGAGCAGCCCGTAAACCACGGCCCGCCAGTTGATGATCTCCGTATCGGCCGGCTCGATCCATCCGCGTGCCATGACGGCCTGGCCGCCGGATACGATGCCGAGTGGAGAAGGAAGCACAACTTCCGCGGGAGTCGGTGTCGAGGCTAAATCTGGTGTAGGCGCCTGAGCTGTTACTTCTTCGAGGGCTGGTGATGGTTCAACCGGCTCTCCGGATGCATCGGATTCTGGCTCAGCCAATTGTTCCGGTTCATTCTCCGGAGATGCCTCCACTTCAGTCGAATTCTCACTCACTTCATTCTGTGCTGAGGCAGGAGTCTCCTGAGCCTGAATGTCTTCGCTCGTTAGCGCCGCTGCAGGTTTTACAGTGCGGGTAGCTTCGGTTTTGGGCTTAACCATCAGCGATTCTTCATCTGAAATCGGCTTCGCTTTCCGTCGAGGACGGAGGACGCGGGTCTTTTCTGTCTTCGGCTCGATGAACTCCTCTTCCGGCTCATCGGTGACAGGCTCGTTATCGGGCGCGGGGAACATCACTGTTTCCAAATCCTCGTGCGCGGCCGCTGCCGGGCTCTCCCGGACCTCTTCCGCAGGTCCTGCTTTCTTGTTCTTTTCAGGAATCTTCAGGTCGAAACGCAGCTTGAGAGGACCGAAATGAATGGTATCCCCCGGCTCGAGCAGCATTGGCTCGCCGGCCGCGAGCTTGGCGCCGTTCATTCCCGTCCCATTCCTGCTGCCCAAGTCTTCGATGAAGTATTCGCCGTCCACGCGGGTCACCACACAATGATGCCTGCTGACCGCGGTATGCTTTACCTGGATCGCATTGCCCGACGTGCGGCCAAGGGACGCTTCATTCCCGCTCCACTTGTAGATTCTCTTATTTTTTTCGTCTATGAGGACGGGCATGGGGAATCAGGGATCACGTGTTGCGACGAACTTCGAAAAATCTCTGCGATCGGAAGAAACAGACTTCAAACTCCAGGAAAAAATTCACCTGTCCCAGGAGCACCGGTACTTCGTCTGTCTTAGTCCAAGCGAAAGCCATCCTCACAGGCGGAATGTCCGACACTGTTGCTTCTAACAGCAGAGCACGGGCTTCAATACAGGCCAGGTTACCGGTCAACTGAATCTCGACATCTTGTTTCTCCCATTTTGCACCTAATGAGAGACCGGCCTGGTGTGGCAGGACATTTACAGAAGAGCCTGTATCAAGCAAAGCGGACACTTCCAAACTGTTGGGCCCAATGCTCAATGTCAGCGGGAGGAGAGGCTGAAGACTTGAGTTGCCCAAAGATTGCTCTACAGCAACAAACGGGAATCGAAGAGCATTAGCCATCAGAATCCTCTTCAAGCAGTTTTATCAATTGCTCTGCCGCCGAAAATGCATTGTGCGGTGACCACACTGGGTAAGCCTGCTGTTCGCTGAGATCAATCTCCTCATCTTTGGCCAGATCAGAAACCAGCGTCTGTAAAACACGAAACTTTGCCGGTCTTGGCAGAGCGTGCAGTTCATTGATGATCTCATCGACAGACATGACAGTTTCCTCAGAGGGTAGATGGACACATATCCAAATCCGTAAAATCACCTCCGTGTTGACCAGCTATTCCGCAATCTCCACCGTGGCCGATACCTTCGATACACCGGCCTGGGCACAGCAGCTCATCACTGCGGCGATCTGTTCCCACTTCACACGGCGGTCACCTCGAATGATTACGGCCTGGTCGTTGTTGCGGACCTTGGCGCGACTCAAGTTTACTGTCAGCGCCGGCAGGGACATCTTTTCGTTGTCGACATGGTAGTAGGCTTTGTCGCCGGGCAGGTAACGGACGTTCACCACGATGGGCCGGGCCGGCGGTTTTTTCACTTTGAGCTTGCGGCTCTGGATCGGCAGATTGATGGAAAGATCTTGCTCCATCTTGATGAATGATGTGGTCACGAGGAAGAAAATGATCAGCAGGAATACGCAATCGATCATGGGGTCGAGATTAACCCTCATTTCTTCGTCGTCTTCGATGCCTTTGAACTTCATCCGCTCGGCCCTCCTGCACCCGCCTGCCTTGCCTGGGCCTCGATCATCCGCTGCTTCAAGTGCGCGAGCTCTTGAACGAACTCAGCGGCCAGGCCCTCGCAATCCGCAATGAGCAAAGTGAGCTTCTGATTGAAAACAAAGAAGGTGAACAACGAAGGCACTGCCACGGTCAGACCGGCTGCGGTGGTAAGCAGGGCGATCTTGATGCCGTCTGCCATGGCCTGTGATTTCGCCGCGCTTGCCGCATCATCGGACAGGCTGTCAAAGCAAACAATCATACCGATCACGGTACCGAGCAGCCCGATCAAAGGCGCGACCGCGGCAATGAAATTCAAGCCCTTCAGCGGGGTACGGAGCAGACTGATCTGGCGCATGGCTTCACTTTCAGCCCTCACGCGAATGTCCTCCATGGTCGAAGTCTTGAAATTGTTGACCATGGCCCGGCAGATGTTGGGAAAGAAGCCCCTTTCATTGAGGGCAAGCCCGGCAAACTTGTCCAGATCGCCGGCGAGTACAGCGGCCCGGGCCTCGTCAACAAACTGCTTGGGACACTGCTTCTTCCGCCGATAAACCCACATGCTGTTGATGGCGATAATGATCATTATCAAAAGTAGAAACGCGAGGGGGTACATCAGGGGCCCGCCGCTGAAGAACCAGCCCAGCAAAGTCTGACGGCTCAGAATGGTGGAAGGCCCCAGACCTGAGACACGGCTCCATTTCTTGCTCGGATCCACCTTGCCCGCGATGCGTTGTACCTTGAACTCGCCGCCGGCCGCGCCCTTTGATCCTATCGCAACAACCTTATAAAAAGCGCCATTACTTTTATAGATATCACCCACTTCAAGAGAACTGACATCCGTTTCGGTAACCACGCTGAATTCCTTCTGATCACCGCGCTCCAGGGCATCCATCTCGTCCTTGAAGGTGTCGTCTTCCGTCTCGAGGAGGGAATCGAGGTCCGGCTCAAATTCCTGGGCGCGAAGGCTCGCACAACAGAGCCCTGCCACGATAGCACAAACGTTCATGTGTCTTGTCATCATCATCGGCACGTATCCTTGGTTGGATTCGAACTCTCGGATTTCGCCGCTCTAAATAGTGCGGGCGCTCCGCGACCCCTCTTTCTCGCCGCAGGGCGACGAGACAAGTTCCTCAGATGCGGAATTCTGGAAAACTTCTCGGATGTGGCAACCAGTCGGAGTCAATTCCCTGATTTCAGCCGTTTGAACCCGCCCGCCGATACCACGTCATCCTTCCACCAGTATTTCTTTTTGGATAGCCCACCCTCTTCGTCGAACTGCTTTTCAACGCCGTGGAACTCGCCATCCTTGACCTGGACTTCCTTTTTGAGAACGCCGCTGTCGTAAAACTCTCTGACGACGCCCTGCAGGTCGCCGTTCCGGTATTCAACGATTCGCCGAGGCTTGCCGGTCAGTGACCAGTATTCGGTGACCAGGCCGTGTCGCTCTCCTCCTTTGTAATGAGTGGACTTGACCAGTCGCCCGTTGAGATCAAATTCCTGGCTCTTGCCTTCCCTGCCCGCGGCTTTGAATACGATTTCCAACCGAAGTCTGCCGTTGTCATGGAATAGCTTTTTTGTGCCGATGATCTTTCCATGCTCCCATGGAATCTCGGCGGTGACGATTATTCCCTTGCGCGGCGCGTTGCGGCCGGTGAGGTAGCGTTTTTCCAGGCCGTGCTTGGCTCCCTTTACGTACGGAATGGTCTTGGAGACCTGATAGCTGTCGAAATGTTTTTCTTCGCCGTTCGGCCTGCCTTTCGAATCGAGCGGCGTAAGGGCGAGCAGGATACCCAGGATTTTTTGCTCATCGTCGGACCACTTCTGCGTGAGGAGAGGGCGAAAGCTGTATCCTTTCGGCAGCGACTTCTGGAATTCTTCAATGTGCCGCTTGGCGAAACCTTCGAGCCTGTTGATCAACTCGGCCTGGGAGAAATCCTCGCTGAAGAGGGGGGGAATGAGTAACGAAATAATGAGTGATAAGTAATGAGTAATGCTCAGCCTGATAGTCATTGGATGTTGTCTGTGGAGAATTCCCTTCAATTGATATCCGTGGCATCTTCTACTTTATGCCAAGGCAGAACCCGTGTGTTCTTGTGCGTGAAAGAATCAGTGCCACCGTATATCAGGCATGGTGTGCCGCTCGAATCTCCAGCGAGTGACAGCCACCGATTCAATCCTTTGAGGAATTCCGTGCGAAAGGTGCTACCTGACTTAATCTCGATTGGATGCAGAAGAGCGTCTTCGCGTATCACATCGACTTCTATCTTGGCGCGGTCTTGCCAGAAGTAGAGATTGGCTGGCAACCCCCGATTGAATCGTTTTTTCACCAACTCGCTGATGATCCAGGACTCGAACAGGTGGCCTCGCATCGCGTGGGAATTTAGCTGCTCTGCAGACTGGATTGAAAGCAACCAGCAGGCGAGACCGGTGTCGTAGAAATACAGTTTGGGCGTCTTGATTATTCGCTTGTTGAAGTTCTTGTGATGCGGCTGCAGCAGGAAGACCAGATAGCTTGCTTGCAGGACTGCCATCCATGATTTGGCGGTGTTGTGTGTAATGCCGCAATCCGATGCCAGGTCAGAGTAATTGACCAGGTTCCCAATCCGCCCGGCACAAAGCCTCACAAAACGCTGAAACGCTGCCAAATTCTGAACATTCGTCAGCTTCCGCACATCCCGCTCGATATAAGTTCGAGTGTAATTTGGATACCACAGAAGCGGATCGAGTCCGCGGTCGTGAACCGGTGGATAAAGTCCCTGAAACATCACAGAGTCCAGGTCGTTTTCGGCCGCATCGACATTCCACTCGTTATACGAGAAGGGTAGCAACTCCAATGTTCCTACTCTCCCCGCCAAGGTCTGTGTGATACCCGACATCAAATCGAATTGCTGAGATCCCGTAAGTATGAATCGCCCTGGCGCCGGGTCTTCGTCTACGACTTGCTGGAGATAGGAAAGAATGCCGGGACATCGCTGAACCTCATCGAAAATGGCCCCCTTCACGTGGCTTTTCAGGAAGCCTCTTGGGTCATCAGTCACACGCTCGAGAACATCTGGATTCTCGAATGAGACATAAGTCTTTTTATCAAAGAAAGATCTGCACAAAGTGGTCTTTCCAGACTGGCGAGGTCCAGTAACAGCGATGACAGGAAAGCTCCGCTGGAGTTGGCGTAAAAGCTGTTCGGATTGTCTTTGAAGCATGCCAGGCATTCTCCGCCAAAACGTGCTAATTGGCAATTGAATTTACAATTAGCACGATTCTGCTCTTCGCTCGGCGGCCATTGCCCCCATCAGAACACATCCATCTGGGTCACTCTCAGGACCTCGTCCACCGTGGTCTGGCCCCTTTTCACTTTTTCTGCGCCGTCCATTCGCAGGGTTCTCATGCCGTGGTTGACGGCCTCGCGTTTGATCATGCTCGCGCCGGTTCGGTGCATGATCTGATCGCGTACGGCATCGTCGACGATCAGCAGCTCGTAAAGGCCGGTGCGGCCGAAATAACCCGTACCGCGACAGGTGTCGCAACCGGCGCCCGACATGACTTCGCCGTTCGGTAGTTCTTCGGCTTTCAAGCCGATCGGCTCGAGTGTTTCCTTACCGACGAGCGTGCCGGTCTTGCAGTGCGGGCAGATGACCCTTACCAGCCGCTGCGCCATCACGGCCACCACGGATGAAGAAACCAGGTACGGCTCGACGCCGATATCCAGCAGCCTGGTGGCCGCGCTCGGGGCATCGTTGGTGTGGAGCGTGCTGAAGACGAGATGTCCGGTTAGCGCGCATTGGATGGCAACGGAAGCGGTATCTCTGTCGCGAATCTCTCCGACCATCATGACGTCCGGATCCTGGCGGAGCACTGAGCGCAATCCTTCTGCGAAGGTTAAGCCCTTCTTTTCATTGACCTGCATCTGGCTGATACCGGAGAGCTGGTACTCGATAGGATCTTCGATAGTGATGATGTTCTTTTCTTTGGTGTTGATTTTGTCGAGGGCCGCGTAAAGGGTGGTTGTCTTGCCGCTGCCGGTCGGCCCTGTGACGAGCATGATGCCGTGGCTGAAATGGATCAGCGTATCGAGCTTCTTCAGGTGATTCTCTTCCAGGCCGATTTCTTCCAGACGAAAGAGACCGGAGCTTTTGTCGAGAAATCGCAGGACAATCCGTTCACCATGCGAGGTCGGAATGGATGAGATGCGGAGGTCGATCTCGTGCCCTGCCACCCGAACGGTGGCGCGGCCGTCTTGGGGAAATCTGCGTTCGGCGATATCCATACGGCCCATGACTTTGATGCGCGACACGAGCGCGTCATGGACCTTTCTGGGCAGTACCTGGTAGTCATCGAGCAGGCCATCGATGCGGTAGCGGACGACGACTTTTTCTTCGTAAGGCTGAATGTGAACATCGCTGGCCCGATTGCGGTTGGCCTGGCTGAGAATGGTGTTCACCAGTTTTATGACCGGCGCTTTGTTGGCGACGTCGAGGAGATCTTCCGTATCGCTGATCACGGCGGACAGGCTGTTGATATCCTCCTCTCGAATCTCCTCCACCACCTGGCCCACCATCTCCGCGCCCTGGGGATAGGTCTGATTGATGATCTGGAGTATCTGCGGCCGCGTGGCCAGCACCGTGTCAAACTCGACATTCAGCATCCGGCTGAGATCGTCGAGAGGATGCAGCTCCAGCGGAGCACAGGTGGCGACCTCCAGCCGGCCACTGCCGTTCATGAGACCGACAAGTGCATTCTGCCGTGCGAACTGCAAAGGCACGTGATCGAGGAACAGATGTGAGACGCGGCGGCCGCCAAGTTCTTCAAAAAATTCCATTCCGAGTTTTTCCGCGTATTGCTGCAGTATCTCAGCTTCAGAGAGCAGGCCCTCTTCGACGACCGTCCGCTCCAGGGTGCGGCCGGTCTCTTCGGCAAGATTGCGGCAGAAATCCAGTTTCTCGGCTTGGATCACCCCGTGACTCACAAATTGATCCAGAATGTTGTCGGATAGATCGGCCATGGTGTCGTAAAGAGTAATAAGCAATGAGTAAGCTGGGGCGACAACAAACTCACTGAATCTTTACTCTTCCTTTTTGTCCCTGTTCCCGTCCAGATAGTTTCTCACCGGAGCTTCCGTTCCTTTGTCATATTCCTTGCGCTCGTCTTTCTTCCAGAGCTTCCAGCCCCGGGTCTTTTCCTGTTCCTTCATGAATTCGTCCATCTTATCTTTCTTTTCCTCAGAGAGTTTCCGGTAGTCTTCAAATGACTCGTCTTTCAGAATGGTGGTAGTCACGAAGACATAAAGGCGGGTGGAAACATTTCTCTTGCCTTTCGCCCTGAAGGCCGCGCCGAGAATCGGAATGTGCTGCAGGATGGGCACGCCTGACTGGCTGCGCTCGACACGGTGGTTGCTTAGCCCCCCTACCGCGACCGTTTTCCGGTTGGGCACGGTGAGGGTGGCTTTGACCTGCCGGCTCACCTTGCGGGGCGGAAGATTTGTGGCGACTGGATCGCCCTGGAAGGATTCTACGAGCTGATCGATTTCCAAACGCAAGTAGCCCTCTTCCTCGTTTATGTTGGGCTTGATTTTGAGCTCAATTTTTGCTTCCTGAAAATTACCGAACGAAGTGACGTCCGTCGTGGACTGAGTGGTGGTGAACATGGCAACGGGGAACGAATCGGTCGCGGAAAAAGTTGCCTCTTCATTGTGGTCGGCGATGACCATCGGCACAGCGAGCACACGGACACCGGCCTTCTCGTCGAGCGCTTTGAGCAGGACGGGGATGTCGCCGAAAGAATCTTTGAACACGCCGGCAACGATGCCGTTTCCGGGCAGCGGTACACGGGCATCGATGGTGCCGTCGTTGTTCGTATCCACCAGGCTGGAGATACCGACGCTGGTAGCACCGAAGGGCTTTGGCTTGCCGGTGGGCGTATCCACGGTTGCGAGCTCGACCCCGAGATTGAAATCATCCGTTACAGTGAGCTCAACGATGGCGGCCTCGATCAGTACTTTGGGTCTCCTGACGTCGAGCTCTTTAATCAGCTCCGCAATGCGGTCGAGGGTGATACCCGGTGCCCGCACAACGATAGCTCCGCCCTGCGCGACTACCTCGAGGTCCGTCGGCGCGCCAAGATCGACATCGCCCGTTCTAGCCGCCTGCTTGGCGGCCGCTGCCGCTGCGGCAGTCTTCGATGTGGACGTGCCTTGCGCTTCTTTGGGTTTGAGAATCTGCACCAGCACTTTGGCCAGATCTTCCGCTTCCGCGTTCTTGACAGGAAAGACTCGGACTTCCGATTCAAGCTGAGGCAGATCGACGTCGAGTTTCTCGATCAGGTTCTTGAAAACTGCCAGCTCGTCAGGTGCGGCTGTGATCAAAATACCATTAGTCCGTGCGTCTGCGGACAACTGCACGGGGCCGAGCCCATTTTTCACGCCCGGCTTTTTCCGCTCGTCAGTCATGGATTTCACGATTGGCAAAAGATGTTTAGCCACGTCAGTGGAGACCGCGTAGTTGAGCTCGATGAATTCACTCTTCATCTCGACGCCCGGCTGGTCGATACGGTCGAGCAGGTCCTGCACATCCTGGACTTCTTTTTCCAGCCCGGTGATGATGAGGCCGTTCGTCTTTGTGACTGCGGCGATGGATGGCGGCGGTATTCTTTTGTTGATGAGACCAGTGGTCGGCCGGGATGCCTGGATATTCTTGGTGATGGTGATCAGTTGCTTGGCCACATCCAACGCGTCCGCGTGTTTGAGCTCACGGTATTCGGAGATCACCTTGGGCGCAGGAGTATCCGCAGCTTTCACTACAGCCCCGATTCGTTCGACATTTCGCGCAAATCCGGTGACGACCAGCATGTTGCTGTTAGTCAAGGGAATGATCTGTTCGTATTGCGGCTGAATCATCCTGGTAAGCATGGCACTCAGAGAGGCGACTTCCGTGTGATCGAGAGTGAAGACCTGGGTAATCAGGCGATCCTGGCCTTTGAATGTTTTAGCCTCGTCGGCGTTGAAAACGCCTGTCTGCATAGTTTTCGCATTGGCCGCGGGCTCGACCCTGATGTAGTCCTTGTATTCGACTAGGACGTATTTATTCATCTGCAGAATCGTCTGCAGGAGCTCGTACATCGCTTCGGGCTCCATCCGCTTGTTCGAGAGCATCGCCACCTTTTTGCCCTTGATGTCGTTCGGGTTGTACACGAATCGTTTGTCCAGCACTTTGCTCACATATTCCATGAGAATCTGGAGCTCGAGGTCGCCGCCCTGCCAGAGGAGGCCGTTCTGCTTTTCTTCAGCAGCCGCTGGCGAAAGCAGCAAAATCGTCAGTGCAAGAATCGCTGGGATGACACGCATGGCGGATGTGATGAGTAATAAGTAATGAGTAAGTTCTGTTTTGGGATTTAATGGTCGAATTCTATGTTTTCCGGCGCCAAACTCCTGTTGAGCGGATGTTAGGAGGGGGCATCAATCGAGTCAATGAAAGAGGAAGATGGAAGGATGATCCAATGGTGGATGATTGGAATGATGAGCCAGTCGCCGGCAAGCAGATCTGTATGTGCCAAGGGAAGCGGCAGGGCACATGTCAAGCAGCGCTCGGGCTTGTCGACAACAAGTAAATCGCGCCAACCGCCAGAGCCACACCACCAATCTTCTGCACGGTCAGATCCTCCTCGAGGAACGCGACGCCGAGAATTACAGGGACAATGACATAGAG
>Ga0187827_10001573_pt1 | contig 33170 bp, 41 predicted proteins | sample ETNtaG_39_FD_167969 | JGI IMG/M metagenome (GOLD analysis project Ga0187827, IMG submission 167969) | Marine microbial and viral communities from oxygen minimum zone, Eastern Pacific Ocean - ETNP2014_SV_150_PacBio MetaG (Illumina Assembly) | ecosystem: Environmental > Aquatic > Marine > Hypoxic...
TTTTTTATTATTAAATCGTCTGGTAAAAGCATTAGAAAATACTTTGACTTAATATAATTTTTACATTTTAATACCGCATCTCCTGTGCCACGAGGCACATCTTGATAAACAAATTTAATTATTTTTTTATATTTTCTTATTTTTGCAAACTCCAGCTTAAGTCTTTTGTCTCTACTTTTTTTTTTTATTATTTTTTTATAAAAGGAGTCGTTATGAAAATATTTTTTAATTTCTTTTTTTTTGCTAGAAATAATGAAAATAAATTCTTTGATACCAGCGTTTACCCCTTCCTCCAAAATATATTCTAACCCTGGTTTCCCATTAATTGGTAAAAGCTCTTTTGGTAATACACTCGTAAGAGGTAACAGCCTTGTACCCAAACCAGCTAAGGGAATAATTGCTTGTTTGATCATTTGTATCTTTTACATATAATAATTAAAATTTACAAATGAAAATAGTTCTTAGTAAAAAAAAACTTATTCAAATATTAAAGGAAGAAGAAGATTTAGGTTTTGTTCCAACTATGGGTGCTATACACAAGGCACACATATATATAATTAAAAAAAGTATCTCTTTATGTAAAAAAACAATAGCTACAATATTTGTCAACAAGCCTCAATTTAATGAAACTAATGACTACAAAAAATATCCGAGAAACATTAAAAAAGATATATCAATACTTAGAAAATCCAAAGTTGATTATCTTTATTTACCAACAACGAAACAAATATATCCGTCTGGTCCTAATAGAAATATTAAAATTAGTTCCTTTGGTAAAAGGTTATGCGGAAAGTTTAGACCTGGACACTTTAAAGCAGTAGTGGATGTAATTGATAGATTTATAAAAATAATTAATCCAAACAAAATTTTCTTAGGAGAAAAAGATATGCAGCAATTAAAAATTATTGAAGAATTTATTAATAAAAATCAAATTAAAACAAAAGTAATTTCTTGCAAAACTATCAGAGAAAAAAATGGCGTTGCTTGTTCTTCTAGAAATTATTTGCTCTCAAGAAATGATTTTATTATAGCATCAAAAGTTTATGAACTACTTTATAAAAGCAAAAAATTATTAATTATGAAAAAAAATATTTTAAAAGAGATTAAAAATAAAATGTTTCAATTTGGTGTTAATAAAATTGATTATATTGAGCTTATTGATATCAACAAGCAAACTAGACCATTTAAAAAAAATAAAAAATATAAGTTGTTTGTCGCTTACTATCTTGGCTCTACAAGGTTGATAGATAATATTTAGCCGTAAAAGAAGTAAGCTCCAATACCCAAAAAAGATAAAAATCCTATCACATCTGTAATGGTTGTTACAAAAACGCTGGAAGCAATAGCGGGATCAATATTGAATTTCTTAAGCGAAACGGGAACCAAAATTCCGAATAGTCCAGCAACAATCATATTAAGTACCATAGAAACAGCAATTATAATTGTTAAATTAATTTCTCTAAACCATAGTTGAACTATAATTCCAGTAATAATTGCAAATATTATCCCATTTAAGATTCCAATTACAAATTCTTTTGATACTATTTTTGTAAAATTTTCAGAAGAAAGTTCCTTGGTAGCTATAGCTCTAACTGTTACAGCTAAAGTTTGCATACCTGCATTACCCCCCATGGAAGCTACTATTGGCATTAAAAAAGCTAAAGCAACCATTTGTTGTATTGTGGCACCAAATTTACTTATTACCCAGGTCGCTAACAAAGCTGTAAACAAATTTAGTAGCAGCCAATTAAATCTTCTCTTTGTCTTTCTCAAAATACTGTCCGTAATCTCTTCGTCACCCACTCCAGCAAGTCTAAGAACGTCTTCTTCAGCTTCTTCCTTTACAACAGTTAAAATATCATCACTAGTAATCATTCCGACTAACTTATTATTTTTATCTACCACTCCAGCAGTAGTAAGGTTATAATTTTCAAATGTATGCCCCACCTCTTCTTGGTCCATATTAACAGGTATCAAAACTTGCATTTCTCTCATAATTAAATCCATTTTAGTTTCCCTTGGAGTTCTTAATACCTTTGATGAAGGAACCGTTCCAATTGGTTTAAAATCACTGTCAACAATAAAAATTTCCAGAAATTCATCTGGTAAATCTTTGTTTTCTCTTAAATAATCTATTGTTTGTCCGACCGACCAATTGTTCGGAATAACAGTAAATTCTCTTTGCATAATTCTTGCTGCAGTATCCTCGGGATAACTTAGGCCTTCCTCTAATAAAAATCTGTCTTTTGGAGGCAATCTATTTAAAACGGTTTCTTTTTTTGATTGATCCAAATTTTCAAGAATCTTAAGTGCATTATCAGATTCCAATTTTTTTAATAAACTGGCTATAGATTCTGCTGATAAAAGTAAAAAAATTTCAGTCTGAATTGATTCATTAAGTTCAACAAATATTTCAGGATCTATATTAAAGCCTTCAAGTTCAATTAATTTAGATCTATTTTCTGGACTTAAGTTTTCTATAATATCTGCTGAATCTGCGGGTAATAATTCCTTTAATGATTTTGCTAAAAAATCGGTATCTTGATTTCTTATTTTTTCGTTAATAACTTTAATAAATTCTTTATTAAACTCAATATTAACTTTTCTGTCCTTTATTTTTTTAACTAAAACCATAATATTTGTATTAAATAATTAGCTGAACTATTAATTTATATATTTAATAATTACAATTTTAAAATGGAAATCGAAGTTAAAAAAAGTAAAAAATTGATAGATTATGACGAAGCTATTAAATTTTTAGAACAAAGAGTAAAAGATGTAATAAATAGAAAAAAACCTGAATTTTTATGGATTTTGGAACATAAACCAATATTTACCGCAGGAACTAGCTCAAAAGAAAAAGAAATATTAAATAAAACTATTAGTGTGTCAAAAACATCAAGGGGTGGAAAAATTACTTATCACGGACCAGGTCAAAAAGTTGTATATTTTGTATTAAACCTTAATGAAAGAGGGAAGGATATTAGAAAACTAATAAAGCATATTGAAAATTGCATAATTAATATTTTAAAGGAATACAGAATCAAGTCATTTAATGACAAGAAAAATATTGGTATTTGGGTAAATGTTAATGGCAACGCAAAGAAAGTGGCGGCAATCGGAATTAAAGTTAAAAAATGGATTGCATTTCACGGCTTTTCCATAAATATTTCTAATAATCTTGAGGTTTATAAAAACATACTTCCTTGTGGTATATGCAGTAAAAGAATAACCAATCTTTGTTCAGTAAAAAGAAATAACTATAAATATATAAATCAAAAAATAATCAATAATTTTTTAAGAGTTTTTAAATAAAGTTAATCTTTTTTTTAATAACATTTTTTTGAAATAATCTGGTTCATTAACAGTATATTTATATTTTTTATCATTGATCATAAATTTTATAGAATATGCATGTAACATAAGATTATTATTTTTATTTATTTTGTTTTCGGGAAAATTGTATTTTGAATCACCAATAACTGGAAATCCAATTGAAAATAATTGTTTTCTAATCTGATGTTTTCTACCTGTTATTGGGTTTAAAATAATCAATGTAGAATTAGTATTTTTATCTAAAACTTTATAATTAGTGATAGCACGTTCAGATATTTTTCTATCTCTATCATAACGAATTAAATCACCATCGAAAATACCTTTGGCTTTTTCCATTTCACCATGGCAAATAGATAAATAAGATTTATGAATTTTTCTGATTCTAAATAATGAAGTAAATAATTGAGCATACTTTCTATTTTTGGCAATAATAAGAATTCCTGATGTTTCTTTATCTATTCTATGAACAATAAAAGGTTTGGAATTTTGAAAGATTTTATTTTCAGCAATCAAATCAACCAAATTTTTTTTAATTTTGCTACCGCCCTGGACTGCTAGACCATAAGGTTTATTAATTACACAAAAATTTTCATTATCTTCTACTATAAGAGCTTCGCTATCTTTTATATCTTTTTTGCCGGGTATATATTTTTTTTTCTTACTTAAATGATAATTAAAGATTGGATTAAAATTATTTAAGTAAATTTTATCATCTATTTTAAGTTTATATGAACTTTTCACTTTTAACTTGTTGATTGTAACATTTTTATTTCTTAAACTTTTTTCTATGAGGCTTTGAGGAACTTGACGGATATTTCTTTTAATCCATCTATCAATTCTTGAATTAACAAAATCTTTTTCAACATGAAAAATCTTATCCATTAAAAAAATTTAATTAAATTTTTTATTATTATTAATAAAAAATTATTTTTTTGTTTCTTTGATATGTTCAGGGGCGGTTTCTGATTTGCCTTCTTTAGCTTTTTTCTTTACATCTACTTTTTTTGCATTTATATCGCGATCAACTAATTCAATAATAGCTAAAGGGGCCCTATCACCATATCTGAATCCAGCTTTAATTATTCTTGAATAGCCGCCCTTTCGATTTAAATATCTTTTTGATAAAACGTTAGTAACTTTTCTAGTATTTATCTTATCTTGCAGTTTTAAAAATAAGTTTTTCTTATTTGACAAACTATCTTTTTTACCCAATGTAATAACTTTATCTATTTGTGGCTTTAATACCTTTGCCTTAGGTAAAGTTGTTGTAATTTGTTCATATTTTATTAGTGAATTTAGCATGTTTTTAATTAAACTTTTTCTATGCTCAGAAGTTCTATTTAATTTCTTATGATGTACTCCATGTCTCATTTTAATTTAAATAATTTCCTCTAATTTTTGTGATAATTCAGCAATATTTTCAGGAGGCCAGTTTGGAATTTCCATGCCCAAATATAGAGACATAGCGCTCAGCACTTCTCTTATTTCATTAAGTGATTTTCTTCCAAAATTAGGAGTTCTTAGCATTTCGCTTTCTGTTTTTTGAACCAAATCCCCAATATAAATTATATTATCATTTTTTAAACAATTCATAGATCGAACCGATAGCTCTAGTTCGTCAACTTTTTTGAGTAAATTTTTATTAAATTCAGGCTCAACTGGTTGTTGTTGAGGTATAACTTCTTTTGGTTCGTCGAAATTAACAAACATTGACAGTTGATCTTGAAAAATTCTTGCAGCATATGCCAGAGCATCATCAGCTGCTATAGATCCATTAGTTTCAATTTGTAACGTTAATTTATCATAGTCTAAAGCCTTACCTTCGCGAGCTGTGCTTACTGAATAAGATACTTTTTTTACAGGACTAAACAATGAGTCTATTGCGATCAATCCCAATGGTGGATCTTTTATTTTATTTAAATTTGCTGGAACATATCCCTTTCCGGAATTGACAGTTAATTCCATATGAAATTTTGTTCCCTCATCAAGGTTACAAATTATGAAATCTGGGTTTAAAATTTCAATATCGGGATTCTTTAATATTTTATCTGCTTTTATTTCACCTGGTCCTGAAGCGTCTAAAATTAATTTTTTTGGCCCCTCAGAATGAGATTTTAACGCTAGTGATTTAACGTTCAAAACTATATCAGTTACATCTTCTCTAACACCTTTGATTGATGAAAATTCATGCAAGACTCCGTCTATTTGTATTGCGGTTACCGCAGAACCTCTTATAGATGAAAGTAATATTCTTCTTAAGGAATTTCCAATTGTCAAACCATAACCTTTTTCTAAAGGTTCAGCTATAATTGTAGCTATTGATTTGCTGTCATGAGTTTTAACATCAACTTTCGATGGTTTAATCAGTGCTTTCCAATTTTTATCATTTGCTATCTCTTGCATTTTTTCCATTTATACTCTCCTTCTTTTTGGTGGTCTTGATCCATTATGTGCAAATGGTGTTGTATCTTTGATTGAGGTAATTTTGAAACCTTTGGCTTGCAATGCTCTCAAGGCTGTTTCTCTACCAGATCCCGGACCTTTAACTTCAACAGATATTATTTTCATTCCATGTTCTAAAGCTTTTGTTCCAACTTCATCTGCTGCAATTTGGGCTGCATATGGTGTTGATTTTCTAGATCCCTTAAATCCCTTCTTTCCAGCAGAAGACCAAGCAATTACATTGCCATTAGCATCTGCTATTGAAATAATAGTATTGTTAAATGTTGACTTTACATAAGCTATTCCAGTTAAAACATTTTTTTTAATTTTCTTTTTTTTTGAAAAATTGGACTTTTTCTTTTCAATAAAACTGGATTCTTTTGCATCAGGCTTCTTTGCATTAATTTTTATTGAATCTTCTTTTTTTTTATTTTCCATATATTATTTTTTCAATGGAGTTATTTTTTTTCCAGCTATTGCTATTGCTTTTCCTTTTCTAGTTCGTGCGTTACAGCGAGTACGTTGACCTCTGACTGGAAGTTTTTTTTTATGTCTTGATCCCCTATAAGTAGCCAAGTCAATCAATCTTTTTATATTTAGTGAAGTTTCTCTTCTTAATTCACCTTCCACGTCGATGTTTTTATCAATATATTCTCTGATTTTTAAAATTTCATCATCGGTAAGTTGATTTACTCTTTTACTAGATGCAATATTTAAGTTTTTGCAAATTTCCTGGGAGTTTTTATTTCCAATCCCATAAATATAAGTTAAACCAATGCGAACTATTTTATTTTGAGGAATATTGATACCTGCTATACGGGCCATAAATTAATGATGTTAGATTTTTCCAAGGAAACTTATATAAAAAGAAAACATAATGTCAATCTCTTATATTTTCCAAAAAACCCTTTATTTTATGGTAAATTTCAGCTATTTCTTGATTCCCATCAATCTCAAGGAGAAGCTTCTTTTTTTTGTAATAATCTAGTATAGACTTTGTTTTTGCAACATAAGTTTCATACCTATTTAAAATAGTTTTTGAATTATCATCGGTCCTTTTTTCTAGATATTTATTTTCACATTTATGATTTTTTGCGTTTGGCGGATTGAGGTAAACATTAAATATTCTAAAACACTTAGTACAAATAACTCTTCCATTTACTCTTTTTGAAACTATTTCTTTGTCAATGTGTAAGTAAAACACAATTGAAATTTTCTGATTAAATTCTATTAACAATTTTTCTAAACTATAAACTTGAGATATAGTTCTTGGATACCCATCAAAGATTAGTCTATTAAAATTTCTAGGGTCTGAAATAATTTTTTTAATTAAGGTGTTGACTACATCATCAGATACGAGTTCGCCATTGTTTATTGTAGATTCAATTTCTTTACCTAGGTCTGTTTGAATTTTAATTTCACTTCTCAATAAATCGCCAGTGGACACTTGCTTTAAATTAAAATTATTGATTATATTATTCGATTGTGTACCCTTTCCCGCACCTGGGGAGCCGAACATTATTAGATTCATTAATTCCCAAATTTGGATTTTTTAATTAAACTTTGATACTGGCTACTCATTAATCTCGTTTGAACTTGTGTCACTGTATCCATTGCAACAATTACAACAATCAATATCGATGTACCGCCTAAATAAAACGGAATTGGATATTTGGCTATTAGGAATTCTGGCATCAAACATACTAATGCTAAATATAAAGCACCAATTGTTGTTAGTTTGGTTAAAATATTATCTATATATAAAGCTGTAGTTTCTCCCGGTCTAATTCCTGGTATGTAGCCACCATATTTTCTTAAATTTTCAGCGGTCTCATATGGATTAAAAACTATCGAAGTATAAAAAAAGGTAAAAAATATAATCCCAGATCCATACAAAAGCATATAGAGAGGTTTGCCCTGCGAAAAAAGAGCAGATATATTTAAAAATATTTCATTTTGCGAAAAAGTAAAATTTGAAAATGTAATTGGCAATAACAATAAAGCTGAGGCAAAAATTGCAGGTATTACTCCAGCAGAATTAATTTTTAAAGGCAAATGGGATGATTCACCTCCATACATTTTGTTTCCCATTTGTCTCCTTGGATAATTTATCAGTATTTTTCTTAAAGCTCTCTCCATAAAAACAATAAAAATAATCGTACAAATCAATAATAGGAATATAGAAATTATCATTATTGATGAAATCGCACCTGTTCTACCTAATTCAAAAGTTGTTACAAGGGCTCTTGGAATTTCTGCTACAATGCCAGAAAATATAATTAACGAAATTCCATTACCAATTCCTCTTTGAGTAATTTGTTCACCTAACCACATTAAAAACATAGTGCTAGCCACTATCGTTATTACCGTGCTAATTCTAAAAAACATTCCAGGATTAATTACCAAATTTTCTGCTGACTCTAATCCAACAGACAACCCATAACCTTGAATAGTAGCCAATAAAACAGTTCCATATCTGGTAATTTGGGTAATCTTTTTCCTTCCTATTTCGCCTTGGTTTTTAAGATTTTTGAAATAATCGGAAACTCCTGTTAATAATTGTACAATAATTGAAGAAGAAATATATGGCATAATTCCCAATGCAAAAATAGCCATACGTGCAATAGCCCCTCCGGCAAATACGTTGAACATTCCCAACAAACCTCTTTGATTAGAGCTCATAAGTTCTTGTAACGATTGTGGGTCTATACCCGGAATAGGTATAAATGTACCTAACCTATAAATTGATAATATTACAATAGTAAAAAGGATACGATTCTTTAAGTCATTACTTTGGGAAGGGGCACCAATCATTAATAATATCTTTTTTCAAATTTATTTTGTTGTTAATTTTATTGAACCACCTTTTTTTTTAATTTTTTCATTTGCAGATGTTGAAATAAAATCGACCTCAAGATTAATTTTATCTTTAAGATCACCATTGCCCAATAATTTTATTTTATTTATTTTATTCTTCAAAATTTTATTTTTTTTAAGTTCATTTAAATTAATAAGAATTTTGCTGTTTAATCTTCCTTTGGAAATAAATTTTTGTAATTGTTGAAGATTAATTATTGCAATATTTTTTTTTTTAATTGAATTAAAGCCCCTCTTAGGAAGTCTTCTATATAAAGGCATTTGTCCGCCTTCAAAACTTTTTATTGCTACGCCTGAACGAGCTTTCTGACCTTTGTGTCCTCTACCCGATGTTTTACCCTTACCGGATCCTATGCCTCTACCCAGTCTAGTTTTTTTAGTCTTAACTTTATGACTTAATGAATTCAGATACATTTATATTTTACTCTCAGTTATTTCAGATTTTTTTTACCACGTAAATAAAAAATATTTTTTGGTGAAAGCTGATTCAATAATCCTTTCATACATGCTCTAACTACGTTGTGAGAATTTGATGAACCTAATGATTTAGCCACAATGTCTTTTATTCCCGAAACTTCACATACTGCTCTTATTGCTCCACTAGCTATAATTCCCGTTCCTTTGGGAGCAGATCTTAAAATAACTTTTCCTGACCCTTCTTTTGCCACAACATCGTGATGCAGCGTTCTTCCTTCTTTAAGTGGAATGTGAATTAATCTACTTTTAGCCAAATCTGTTGCTTTTTTTATTGCATCCGTAACCTGCTTCGCTTTAGCATGGGCAAGCCCCAATTTTCCAGCTTGGTTCCCGGCCACTACTAGAGCTGAAAAGGAGAATCTTCTTCCTCCTTTAACTACTTTTGTAATACGGTTTATATAAATTAATTTTTCTTTTAAGTCATCATTTTGCATTTGTTAAAACTCCAAACCATTTTTTCTTAAGGCTTCTGTTAATAATTTAACTCTTCCATGATACTTGTAATGACCTCTATCAAAATATACTTTGGTTATATTTTTTATATTTGCTCTTCTTGCAAGCGCTTCACCAACAAATAATGACAAATCCGATTTTTTTGTTTTAGCAATTTTCTTGATATCTTTTTCTAGCGAAGATGCGGTAACTATAGTTTTGTTATTTAGTTCATCTATTATTTGAGCTGAAATATTTCTAGAAGATCTATTAACGGTTAATCTTAATCTATTATTTGTATTAGATTTTTTTAATTTATTTCTTATTCTAAATTTTTTTTTAACTATTTTATCTAATCTCATTTTTTATTTCTTTTTACCTTCTTTGCGAAGCACATATTCACCTTTTTCCTTAATTCCTTTACCTTTATATGGCTCGGAAGGTCGAAATGATTTTATTTTTGATGCAACCGTGCCAACCAGCTGCTTATCTATGCCACTTATTTTAATTATTGTTTGTTTTTCTACGCTAATTTTTACATCTTTCGGAATTTCAAAATTGGTACCATGACTATAACCAAGTTGTAAGTTCAAGCTATTGTCTTTAATAGCAGCTTTGTAACCAACTCCGGTCATTTCTAAAGTTTTCACAAAACCCTTATTAACTCCAATAACAGTATTATTTAAAAGGCTCCGATTCATACCCCATATTTTTTTAATATCATCATTTTTTATTTTGGGTTTAATTAATAATTCATTGTTTTTACTAAAATTTATTTCAAAAAGTTTTGTATCTAGATTAAATTTCTTACTACCTAAGGGTCCCTTTAGATCAAGGCAGTTACCATTAATTGACAAATTGACTTCTTTTGGAATTAAAATTTTTTTTTTACCAATTTTTGACATTAAAATACCTTACAAATAATTTCACCACCGACCTTAGCTTTTCTTGCTTCTGCATCTGTCATTACTCCTTTGGGAGTAGAAATAATAGCAACACCTAAACCATTTTGTATTTTTGGAATACTTTGAGCGCTTGAATAAAATCTTCTTCCTGGTCTAGAGATTCTTTCGATATTGTTTATCACTGGTGAACCTGAATTATATTTTAAATTAATTAAAAATTTTGTTTTCCTTTCATTAGTTTGATCCAATGAATAATTCAAAATAAAACCCTCTCTTTTAAGTATTTCTAAAATTTTACCTTTGAATGATGAAGCTGGCATTTCAATTTTAACATATGATCTCATTTGACCATTCCGAATTCTTGTTATCATATCACCTATAGGATCTGTAAAACTCATATATTCCTTTCTTTCTTACCAACTTGACTTTATCATTCCAGGTATTTTTCCCTCTAAAGTTAGTTTCCTCAAAATTATTCTTGAAATTTTTAATTTTCTATAAACTCCATGGGATCTTCCGGTAATTTCACATCTGTTTTTAACTCTAATTTTAGAAGAATTTCTTGGCAATTTTGACAATTTCATTTGGGCTTTAAATCTTTCCTCTAAACTTATTTTCTTGTTCATAATTATTTCTTTTAATTTTCTTCTTTTATTTGCATATTTCAAATTCAATGCAATTCTTTTTTTATTTCTATTTATTGAACTTTTTTTTGCCATATATTTTTTAAAACCAATTTTTATTTTCTTTGTTAAAAGGAAAATTGAATTCCTCTAATAAAGCCAAATTATGATTCTTATTTTTTCCATGAGTTACAATTGTGATATCTAAACCGCGTATCTTTTCAACTTTATCAAAATTTACTTCTGGAAAAACAACGTGCTCTTTAATTCCAAGGGTATAATTACCAAATTTGTCAAAACCTCGTGAGCTTAAACCTCTAAAATCTTTTATTCTTGGAAGAGCAATATTAACGAGTCTGTCAATAAATTCGTACATTTTGTTTTTTCTTAAAGTTACTTTTAATCCAGCGTCTGTGTTTTTTCTTGTTTTAAAGTTTGATATAGATTTTTTAAATTTCGTAACAACCGGTTTTTGTCCAGTTATCATAGCAATATCGTCTGAATAAGATTTCAAAATTTTTTTATCATTTCCATCTGTGCCCAATCCCATATTAATAACAACTTTTTTAAATTTTGGGCTCATCATTTTATTTCTTAATGAAAGCTTTTTTGCTAAATCAGTTTGTGTTTTAGAATAATATAACTCTTTTAATCTTGGATTCATTTTTTATTAATTCCTTTTTTTATTTCAGCTTTGTCTTTTTTGCTCTCAACTATCTTTAAATTTGATAAATGAATATAATTTTCTTTAGAAATAATTCCTCCTTTTTTTTCTTTTGTTGATTTCAAATGTTTTTTAACTATGTTTATGCCTTTAACTTTTACTTTATTTAATTTATTTATTACTTCAATAATTTCTCCAGACTTATTTTTATCCTTGCCTGTTAGCACTTTTACCAAATTTCCTTTTTTTAAGTTCATAAATTATAGAACCTCTGGTGCTAATGAAATTATTTTCATTTGACCTTTGGATCTCAGTTCTCTCGTTACTGGACCAAAAATTCGCGTTCCTAGTGGTTCTCCCTTTTCATCTGTTAACACTGCTGCATTATTGTCAAATTTTACTTTTGAGCCGTCATTTCTAAAAATACCTTGTTTAGTTCTTACTATTACAGCCTTGTGTACTGAGCCTTTCTTTACTTTCCCCCTTGGAATAGCTTCCTTGATGCTAACTACAATTGTGTCTCCAATAGAAGCATATCTTCTTTTTGAACCACCTATAACCTTGATGCATTCAATTTTTTTTGCTCCTGTATTATCTGCCACAAATAATTCTGTATGAGCTTGAATCATTTACTTTCCTCTAACACTTTGAATCTTTTTTTTTTAGAATAAGGTTTTGATTCTTCAATATGTACAGTGTCACCAATTTTATACTTATTTTTTTCATCATGAACATGGTATTTTTTTTTATTCGTAACAATTTTTTTTAAAAAAGGATGTTGATATTTTCTCTCTACCAATACGACTATAGTTTTTTTATTTTTATCACTAACCACTTCTCCTTTTAATATTTTTTTTAGCATATTATTTTTTATTAATTAATGTACTAATTCTTGCTATTGTTTTTTTTGTCTCACTAAACTTTGATGGATTTGTTAACTGTCCATTAGCTTTTCTAAATCTTAAGTTAAATAAATCTTTTTTAAATTTATCAAGATTTTTGTGTAATTGATCTTTTGTAAGTTTATTTATTTCTTTAAGTTTCATTAATTATCTTTTTATAAATTTTGTTTTAATTGGAAGTTTTGCTGATGCTTTGTATAAACCCACTTTAGCAACTGATTCTGTTACTCCATCGACTTCAAACAAAATTCTACCAGGCTTTACTCTACAAACCCAATATTCTGGAGTTCCTTTTCCTTTGCCCATACGTATTTCCGTGGGCTTTTTTGAAACAGGTATATTAGAAAATATTCTTGTCCATACTTTTCCCGTTCTTTTCATGTATCTTGTTAATGCCACTCTCGCTGCTTCAATTTGATTTGAGATAATTCTATCTGGTTGTAAGGCTTTTATTCCATATTCACCAAAATTAAGTTTATCACACCTGGAGGCTTTTCCATGAATTCGTCCTTTATGTGCTTTTCTATATTTCGTTCTTGCTGGTTGCATCATAATTAAATTTTATTAGTCTCTTGACTAAATTCCTTTCTAAATATCTTTCCTTTATATATCCAAACCTTGACTCCTATCATTCCATAGGTAGTTAAAGCTTCTGATTCAGCATAATCAACATCCGCTCTTAATGTGTGTAAGGGAATACTTCCTTCACTTAACCATTCTGATCTGGCAATTTCATTGCCACCTAATCTTCCGCTTACACAAACCTTTATTCCCTTACCACCTAACCTTAGTGCGGACTGGATCGCTCTTTTCATAGCTCTTCTATAAGAAATTCTTTTTACTAACTGCTGAGCTATATTTTCAGCAACCAAATAGCTATTTAGTTCAGGTTTTTTAACTTCTTTAATGTTTAGGGTAATCTCGTGACTGGTTAATTTAGATAATTTTTTTTTAATTTTTTCTATATCACTTCCTTTTTTTCCAATAACAAAACCCGGTCTAGAAGTATAAATAGTTACAAAACATTTTTTTGCTGATCTTTCGATCATAACTTTAGATATTCCTGAGTTTACAACATTTTTTTTTACATATTCTCTAATTTTAAAGTCTTCAATCAGATTATTTCCAAATTTATTTTTTTTTGCAAACCAAACAGAGTCCCATCCTCTGTTCACGCCCAATCTAAAACCAATAGGATTAACTTTTTGTCCCATGATCCTCCAGCTTTTTAAGTTTGTCTGATAATATAATTGTCACATTACTATAGGGTTTTTTTATAGGACTTGCTCTTCCTTTTGCCCTGGGTCTAAATCTTTTCATTACGATTGATTTGCCACAATATGCTTCTTTTACAAATAATTTATCAATATCATATTGAAAATTATTTTCTGCATTAGCTACGGCTGAGTGTATAGTTTTTTTTATTTCTTTACATATCCTTTGATTTGCAAACGTTAGATCTCTTAAAGCCTGGTCAACTTTTTTCCCAACTATACCTCTCAAAATTAAACCTATCTTCCTTGTGCTGCTCCTAACATTTTTGTTGACTGATTTAACTAAATTTTCTTTATTTACTATTTTTTTATTTTTTTTCATTTAAATTTTTCTTAGTTGCAGATGCTGCTTCGGCTACTTGTTTAGCTTTTTTATCTGCTGGAGTATGGCCAGAAAATTGCCTGGTTGGTGAAAATTCACCAAGCTTATGTCCAACCATATCTTCAGAAATTGTAATTGATATAAATTTTTTTCCATTATGTATTAAAAAACTTGACCCTACAAATTCAGGAATTATTGTGGACTTTCTAGACCAAGTTTTAATTGGTTTCATATTTTTTGTTGTATTCTTATTTTTTTCAATTTTTTTTATTAAACTTGGATCTACAAATGGTCCTTTCCACACTGATCTGGCCATAAATTAAACTCTCTTTTTCCTTCTCATAATAATATATTTGTTTGTTCTCTTATTATTCCTCGTTTTTAATCCTTTTGCAGATTGCCCCCATGGTGAAACAGGATTTCTGCCTCCAGAAGATTTTCCCTCGCCTCCACCATGAGGATGATCTACGGGATTCATTACTACCCCCCTTACACTTGGCCTGATACCTAGCCATCTACTTCTTCCAGCTTTGCCGATTTTTATATTTTTTTGATCAGGATTAGACAAAACACCGATGGTTGCTTTTGCCCTACTAATTATTTTTCTAATTTCGCCTGATGCTAGTTTTATTATTGAGTATTCTCCATCCGAACCAGTAATTTGAACAGATGAACCTGCAGATCTTGCTATTTTAGCACCTCCTCCAGGTTGCATTTCAACGTTGTGTATTGCCGTTCCATCAGGAATATCACTTAAAGACATACAATTTCCTATTTTTATCTCTTTTTTATTTCCTGAAATAATCTTATCACCAATTTTGACTCCTTGAGGTAATAGCATATATGCTCTTTCTCCATCTTCATACTTAACTAACATAATATGCGAAGTTCTATTCGGATCGTATTCAATTCTTTCAACCACTGCTTCAATGTCATGTTTTTTTCTAAAAAAATCTATTTTACGAAATTTTTGTTTATGTCCAGATCCTCTTCTTCTTGAGGTAATTCTTCCTAAATTATTTCTTCCAGAAACAGATTTTTTTCCAAATGTAAGAGATTTGATCGGTTTACCTTTCCAAAGACCCTTCCTAGTAACAATAACCGTTCCTCGGGTTGATTTTGTATAGGGTTTAAATGTTTTTAATGTCATTTTATATGCCTGTGGTCAAATCAATATTTTGACCTTTTTTTAATGTAATAATTGCCTTCTTATATCCCCGAACTTTAGTTTTTTTACCTCTTGCTATCTTAATTCTTCTTTGTTTATTGATTATATTTATTTTAATAACGTTCACTTTAAAAATTTTTTCAATTCTTCTTTTAATAGATTTTTTATCAGCTGAAGTGTTTACTTTAAATACAACTTTATTTATTTCAGTTAAGTTAGTTGACTTTTCTGTTACCAATGGACTTAATATACTGTCATATAAATTTATTTTATTCATGATCTAAAAGTTTTTTTTCTAATTCTCTAGTAGAAGTTTCAGTAAACATAATTTGTTTATATTTTAAGATATCGTATGTAGTTAGATAAGATGTATCAATTAATTTTATATTGGGAATATTTCTTGTTGATAGGTCAATGTTTTTTTTAGTTTTTAAATCTACAACAATCAAAGCATTGGTAATTCTATTTATTTTTAAAAATTTGATAAATTCTTTTGTTTTATTAATTTTGTCTTTAATATCTTCAAATATTATTAGATTTTTATCTTTAGTTTTTTGTGATATTACACTAATCAAACTACTTTTCTTTTTCTCCTTGTTTATCTTTCTTACTTTGTAAACATTTCCTTTGGGGCCATGTGCCACACCACCTCCAACAAATAATGGTGCTTTTCTACTTGCATGTCTTGCATTACCAGTACCTTTTTGAGCATAAATTTTTGCTGTAGAACCTATTATTTGATTTCTTTGTTTTGTTTTCGCAGATCTCAGTTTTGAATTTGCAATTTGAGAATAAAGAACTTGTCCAATTAATTTGTGATTTATATCGGAAGAAAATATTTTTTCTGAAATTTCAAATTCTGTTACTTTACCTTTTATACTAATGCTGTCTATTTTCATTATTTATTCACTTTTTATATCTTTTTTTTCTACTTTCTTTAACTTCTCTTCTTTTTTTTGCTCAACTTTTGTGTTTATTTTTTCTTTTGTAAGACTCATTTTTATTGGATTTTTATCTTGTTTCTCGTTTATTTTATTTATTTCTAGAATTATTTTTTTAGTTATTTTCTTAACCGAATTCCTTAAAAATACTAATGTGTTTTTTGATCCTGGGATAGAACCTTTCAAGTATATTAAATCATTGTTCAAATCTGATTTAATTATCTCCAGATTCAACGTTGTTCTAATTTTGTCTCCCATGTGACCAGGCATCTTTTTTCCTTTAAATACTTTACCCGGGTCTTGACGTTGTCCAGTTGAACCACCGGACCTATGTGATATTGATACTCCATGTGATGCTCTTAAACCTGAAAAATTATGCCTTTTCATAACTCCAGCAAACCCTTTACCGATACTTTTTGATCTAACATCAAGGAATTTAACATCTTTAAAAATTTCTAATCCAATTTCATTTCCTTCTTTAAAATTTGATATATTTTCTACCCTATATTCTTTTAAATATTTTTTGGGTTCTGTAGATTTTTTACTGTAAAAACCCTTCATAGACTTAGTTAATTTGGATGTTTTAATTTTTCCAAACCCCACTTTAATAGCATCATATCCTCTTTTATCTTTTGTAATTAGCTCTATTACTCTTCCTTTTTCTATTTTTATAACAGTTACTGGAACAGATGTTCCTATAGGAAAAAATTCTCTGCTCATTCCAATTTTAGTTCCAATTAAACCAATATTCGTCATTTGTTACCTTATATCTTTATCTCAACATCCACTCCTGAAGCTAAATCCAATTTCATTAGTGCTTCAATAGTTTGAGGTGTTGGTTCTTCAATATCGATCAACCTTTTATGTGTTCTTGTTTCAAATTGTTCTCTACTTTTTTTATCAATATGTGGGGATCTTAGCACGGTATATCTTTCTATTTTTGTTGGCAGTGGAATAGGACCTTTAATGTTGGCACCTGTTCTTTTTACAGTATTTACTATATCAAGTGTCGATTGATCCAAAATTTTGTTGTCGTATGCTCTAAGTTTAATTCTAATATTTTGTTTTTCCATATTTTAAGCCATTTTTTTCGTTACTTCTTCCTGAACATTTTGAGGTACTTTTTCATAATGGTCAAAAAACATTGAATATTGAGCTCTTCCTTGAGACATTGATCTTAAATTGTTTACATAACCAAACATATTTGCAAGAGGTACCATAGCTGTTATTACTGTTACATTGCCTCGAGATTCAGTCCCGCCAACATGACCTCTTCGGCTATTTAAATCACCAATCACGTCTCCCATATAATCTTCTGGTGTAACAATCTCTACTCTCATAATAGGTTCAAGAAGTTTTAAAGAAGCCCTTGTGCATACTTGTTTAAAACAATGTCTTGATGCTATTTCAAAAGCCAAAACACTTGAATCTACATCGTGATGTAAGCCATCAACTATAGTTACCTTATAATCAATAATTGGAAATCCAGCTAAAATTCCAGAATCTGAAACACTTTCTATTCCTTTCTCCACTCCTGGTATAAATTCTTTTGGAATAGCTCCACCCTTAATCTTATTTTCGACTTCTCTACCTTTTCCTGGCTCTAGAGGTTCTATTGAAAGCTTAACTCTTGCAAATTGTCCAGCTCCACCACTTTGTTTTTTGTGAATATAATCAAATTCAGCATTACCCAAAATTGTTTCTCTATAAGCAACTTGAGGTGCGCCAATATTTGCCTCTACCTTAAATTCTCTTTTCATTCGATCAACTATAATATCTAAATGTAATTCGCCCATACCTTTTATGATTGTTTGACCAGATTCTTCATCAGATGACACTCTAAAGGACGGATCTTCTCTTGCCAACCTTCCTAAAGCTTCCCCCATCTTTTCTTGGTCTGCATTAGTTTTTGGTTCAACAGCTATTTCAAGAACTGGATCTGGAAATTCCATAGGCTCTAATACAATTGGATTATCTTCGTCAGATAAAGTGTGTCCCGTCATTGTATATTTTAATCCTGCTATTGCCACAATATCACCTGTATTAACTTCTTTCACATCTTCTCTGTTATTAGCGTGCATAAGTAACATTCTGCCAACTCTCTCCTCCTTATCTTTAGTAGTGTTATAAATTCCAGTACCTGATTTTAATGTGCCGGAATATATTCTTATAAAAGTTAAAGTTCCCACAAAAGGATCAGTTGCAACCTTGAATGCTAGAGCTGAAAATGATTCTTTATCATCAAATATTCTTTCAATTTCGTCTTTTGAATTAGGTTTTGTGCCATTAATTGATCCTATGTCTTTAGGGCTCGGTAAAAAATCTACCACAGCATCCAATAAGGGTTGTACTCCCTTATTTTTAAATGCTGAACCAGTTAATATTGGTACAAAATCAAATTTTAAGCCACCTTTTCTAATACAGTATATTAAATCTGACTCTGATATTTTTTTTCCATTTAGATAATCGTCCATTAATTTTTCATCTTGTTCTACGGCTGTTTCCATTAATTCTTTTCTATATTTTTTAGCCTGTTCCTGTAACTCATTTGGTATTTCTGCATATTCAAATTCTGCTCCTAGCTTTTCTTCTTTCCATAAAACTGCTTTCATTTTAACTAAATCTACTACACCTTTGAAAGAAGACTCTATTCCCACCGGTATTTGCATAACTAATGGTTTTGATCCAAGGCGATCTTTTATCATTTCAATACATCTAAAAAAATCTGCTCCAGTTCTATCAAGCTTATTTATAAAACAAATTCGTGGAACCTTATATTTATCTGCTTGCCTCCAAACTTGTTCTGATTGAGGTTCTACCCCAGCAACACCATCAAATACTGCAATGGCCCCATCTAATACCTTTAAAGATCTTTCCACTTCAATGGTAAAATCGATATGCCCTGGAGTATCAATAATATTAATTCTGTGATCTCTCCAATAACAAGTTGTTGCTGCTGAAGTAATTGTAATACCCCTTTCTTGTTCTTGTTCCATCCAATCCATTGTTGCGGCACCATCATGAACTTCTCCGATTTTATGACTCTTGCCCGTATAATATAGAATTCTTTCCGTTGTGGTTGTCTTTCCTGCATCAATATGAGCCATGATCCCAATATTTCTATATTTATCTAAAGTGTGTGTTCTAGCCATGATTAATTACCATCTAAAATGTGCAAAGGCTTTATTTGACTCTGCCATTTTATGCATATCTTCTTTTTTTTTTATTGCTGAACCCCTACCCTGATATGCGTCATAAAGTTCAAAGCAAATTTTATCCGACATTTTTTTATCTTTTCTTTTTTTGGAAGCATCAACCAACCATCGAATTGCCAAAGCTTTTGATCTTTTTTGTTTAACCTCAACAGGAACTTGATAGGTTGCTCCACCAATTCTTCTTGATCTAACTTCGATAGTAGGCTTAATATTGTTTATTGCTGCAACAAAAATATCAATTGGCTCTTCTTTTGCTTTTGTTTTTGATTGCAATTTATTTAAAGCATCATAAACAATTTTTTCAGCAATTGTTTTTTTTCCATCGTACATTATTGAATTCATTAATTTTAATATTAGATCGGATTGATATTTTGCGTCCTTTAAAAAAATTCTCTTTAATTCTTTTCTTTTTCTAGACATATATTCTATTATTTGGGTCTCTTTGCTCCATACTTTGATCTTTGTTGTTTACGATTTGTTACTCCCTGTGTATCTAGATTTCCTCTTAATATATGATATCTGACTCCTGGCAAATCCTTAACTCGACCTCCTCTAATTAATACAACAGAGTGTTCTTGTAAATTATGCCCTTCTCCTGGAATATAACAGGTTACCTCATGTCCATTGGACAATCTTACTCTCGCAACTTTTCTTAATGCTGAATTAGGTTTTTTGGGTGTTGTTGTATATACTTTGATACATACTCCTTTTTTTTGTGGTGACCGTTCTAATGCAGGAACTTTATTCCTGTATTTTGGTTTAATCCTTGGTTTTTTTATCAACTGGTTAATTGTTGGCATAATTTAATATAATTTTTGGATGGAAAAAGTATGAGTAGATCAACACTTTGTGGCAGCGTTTAAGGCTAATCAACCCTACTTCCAACCATAAAATTTCCGGTAAAATACTAATTGAATGGTAAATTGTCAATAATTAATAACACAAAAGGAAGCTATTATTCTGCTGTTATTGAAGGTTCAGCAACTTTTTCCATTGCCTTTTCAGAAAGATATTTTTTGTCTTTTTCTTTTGCTAAATAATTCCATTTATTCTTAACCCTACCTGTGCCAGCTGGTACCAATCGACCTACAATTACATTTTCCTTTAAACCTTTTAATTTATCTATTTTACCTTTTATTGCTGCATCAGTTAATACTCTAGTAGTTTCTTGAAACGATGCCGCAGAAATAAACGAATTTGTTTGTAAAGAAGCTTTGGTTATACCCAAGAGAACTCTTTCTACGATAGCTGGTTTTTTCTTATTTTTTATTAAACTCTCGTTTTCTTCTTCTAATTCATTTTTATCAATTATTTCTCCTTTTAAATATTTTGAATCTCCGGAATCTTTAATTTCCACTTTTTTCAACATTTGTCTTACAATTACTTCGATGTGTTTATCATTAATTACCACACCTTGTAGTCGATAAACTTCTTGAACTTCATTTACAAAATAATCTGTTAACTGTTCTACACCTAAAATTTTCAGAATATCGTGTGGTGCTGGACTACCGTCTAATAAATATTCACCCTTTTTAATATTCTCTCCTTCGTTAAAATTAGTGTGTTTTCCTTTTGGAATTAAATAATTTGAAACTTTTCCATCTTTATCTTTTGATTCAATTGATACTTTTAATTTACCTCTCATTTCCTTACCAAAATTTACGACACCATCATTTTCGGCAATAATAGCACTTTCTTTTGGCTTCCTTGCCTCAAATAATTCTGCCACCCTAGGTAGCCCTCCTGTTATATCTTTTGTTTTCGAAGTTTCTTTTGGCAATCTTGCGATTACGTCACCAGCTAAAATTTTCTGGCCATCTTTGACCGATAAAATTGAATCAGGAACTAGATAATATCTAGCTTCATTTTCATCCGCTTTTTTAATTACGTTACCTTTTTCATCCCTTAAAGTGATCCTAGGTTTCAGATCTGTATTCTTGGATTGAGATCTCCAATCAATAACTGATTTTGATGTAATTCCGGTTGCATCATCAACTGTTTCGGCTAGTGATATCCCATCTATTAAGTCAACGTAGTTTGCTATTCCACTTTTTTCAGCTATTACCGGCATTGTATAAGGATCCCATTCGCAAATTTTAGTTCCCTTTTTGATTGCTTCATCATTCTGATAGAAAAGTTTTGCTCCATAAGGTATTTTATAAAGTGCAATTTGTTGTCGATTACTATCTTCTATTGCTAACTGAGTATTTCTTCCCATAACAATTTGTTTTTTCTTTGAATCTTCTAGCAAATTTTTGTTAATTATTTTTAAAATGCCGTCTGTTTCAACAACAACTTGAAAATCTTGTTTAATTTGAGCTGTTCCACCCACGTGAAATGTTCTCATCGTTAACTGTGTTCCGGGTTCACCGATTGATTGAGCAGCTATCATCCCAATTGCCTCTCCCATAGTTACTAATTTACCTCTTGAAAGATCTCTTCCATAGCAAGTTGCACATATTCCTTCTTTAGACTCGCATGTTACTACTGAAAAAACTTTAATCGATTTTACTCCAGCTGAATCAATTTTTTCACAAGCCACTTCGTCTATCGTTTCTCTTTTTTTAATCAAAATTTTTCCACTGAGTGGATTTTTAATATCTTCTGCAGACGTTCTACCTAATGCCCGCTCAGATAAACTAACTAAAATATTGCCTCCTTCAATAATTTCCGAAAGAACAATGCTTTTATTGGTTCCACAATAATGTATCGTTACTGACAGATCTTGAGCTACATCACAAAGTCTTCTTGTTAAATAACCTGAATTTGCTGTTTTAAGTGCAGTATCGGCCAAACCTTTTCTAGCTCCATGTGTAGAGTTAAAATATTCAAGTGCGGTTAATCCTTCTTTAAAATTTGAAACAATTGGTGTCTCAATAATTTCTCCAGAAGGTTTTGCAATTAGTCCACGCATACCAGCCAATTGCTTCATTTGAGCAGCCGAACCTCTGGCTCCAGAATCTGCCATCATAAACACTGAGTTTAAATTGTTAGTTTTGTTATCTGATTCATTTTTAGTAGTTGAAGAAATTTTCTTCATCATTTCTGCTGCTACTAGATCAGTACATTTTGACCAAGCATCAACTACCTTATTGTATTTTTCTCCTCTGGTAATTAATCCTTCAGCATATTGGTTTTCATATTCTTCAATCGTTTTTTTGGTATCATTTACTAAAGTTTGTTTTTTTTCGGGAATAATTAAATCATCTTTTCCAAATGATATACCTGACATAAATGCATATTTAAAACCAAGATCTTTTATTTTATCACAAAAAATTACCGTACTTTTTTGTCCACAGAATCTGTAAACTAAATCAATAATTTCTGAAACTTGTTTTTTTGCTAACATTCTATCAACTAGAGAAAATTTAATGTTTGGATTTTTTGGTAAGATGTTAGCTAATAAAAATCTTCCAACCGTACTAGTATATTTTTCTTTTACAATTTTTCCTTTTTCGTCTGCCGTTTCAAATCTCGAAATTATTCTAGAATGAACATTTATTGCATCAGATTCTAAAGATTGCTTAATTTCTGAAGCATCTACAAAATAACCCTCTATTTTATCAGTTTTAATTGGCTCTTGAGATAAATAATATATCCCTAAAATCATATCCTGGCTCGGTACAATAATTGGTTTTCCATTAGATGGACTAAGAATATTATTAGTAGACATCATTAAAATTCTTGCTTCAAGTTGTGCTTCTAGACTTAATGGAATATGAACAGCCATCTGATCACCATCGAAATCTGCGTTAAATGCAGAACATACAAGTGGGTGCAATTCAATTGCATTTCCTTCAATTAATTTAGCCTCAAAAGCCTGAATTCCCAGTCTATGCAACGTTGGTGCTCTATTTAATAATATTGGATGTTCTCTAATAATGTGTTCTAAGGCATCCCAGACTTCATCTTTTTCTTTTTCAACAATTTTTTTAGCTTGTTTTATTGTTGTAGACAAACCCATTTTATCCAACCTCGCGTATAAAAAGGGCTTGAATAATTCTAACGCCATTTTTTTTGGTAAGCCACATTGGTGAAGTTTCAATTCAGGACCAACTACAATTACTGACCTTCCAGAATAATCTACTCTTTTTCCTAACAAATTTTGTCTAAATCTACCATACTTGCCCTTTAACATTTCTGATAAAGATTTTAATGGTCTTTTGCCTGTTCCAGTTATAACCCTACCTCTTCGTCCGTTGTCAAATAATGCATCAACTGATTCTTGCAGCATTCTTTTTTCGTTTCTTACTATTATGTCTGGAGATTTTAGATCAATAAGTCTTTTTAATCTGTTATTTCTATTTATAACCCTTCTGTATAAATCATTTAAATCAGATGTAGCAAATCTACCACCGTCTAATGGAACCAAAGGTCTTAATTCTGGAGGGATTACTGCTATGGTTGTTAATATCATCCATTCTGGTTTACCGTCCGAAGCTATAAAATTATCTATTAATTTTAATCTTTTAACTGCGCGTTCCTCAGCAACTTTTGATTTTAATTGCTTTACTTGTTCAGAAAGTTTTTTTCTTTCTTCTTTTAAATCTAAAGACTTAAGTATTTCCAATATTGCTTCAGCTCCAATGGCAGCCGTAAAAGCATCTTCTCCAAATTTGTTTTGATTGTCGGTTAGTTCATCTTCGGTCAATAACTGATTTTTTTTAAGTGTCGTTAATCCTGGCTCAATAACAATAAAACTTTCAAAATATAATACTTTTTCTACTTCTTTCAATTTCATATCAACTGCTAAAGAAATTCTACTTGGTAAAGATTTTAAAAACCAAATGTGAGCAACTGGTGTAGCTAAATTAATGTGTCCCATTCTTTCACGTCTTACATTAGACTTTGTAACTTCAACTCCGCATTTTTCACAAATGATTCCTCTAAATTTCATTCTTTTATATTTGCCACACAAACATTCATAGTCTTTAACTGGACCAAATATTCTACAACAAAATAATCCATCTTTTTCCGGTTTAAAAGTTCTGTAATTAATTGTTTCAGGTTTTTTGATCTCTCCAAAAGACCATGATTTGATTTTTTCAGGACTAGCCAAACTAATTCTAATGCTACTAAAGCTTTCTTCTATAGGAGGTCTGTTCTTAAATAAATCCGTCAATTCTCTTTTCATAATTTATTTTAATTCAATGTTTAATCCCAATGACTTAATTTCTTTAGTTAGTACATTAAAAGATTCGGGGACACCTGACTGAAAATTCTCCTCTCCCTTAACTATTGTTTCATATATTTTAACTCTTCCGGCGACATCATCAGATTTGACTGTTAGTATTTCTTGCAAAGTATAAGAGGCCCCATATGCTTCTAAAGCCCAAACTTCCATTTCACCAAATCTTTGGCCTCCAAGTTGAGCTTTTCCTCCTAAAGGTTGTTGGGTTACCAAACTATATGGTCCCGTTGATCGAGCATGTATTTTGTCTTCAACGAGATGATGCAATTTTAACATATAAATAGTACCCACCGTTACAGATCTTTCGAATTTTTTCCCTGTTCTTCCATCCCATAATGTTGTTTGTCCTGATGTTGGTAAATTTGCTAGCTTGAGCATATCAGATACATTTTTTTCTTTGGCTCCATCGAATACCGGAGTAGAAATCGGAACCCCTTTAGTTAAATTTTCACAAAGATCATTGAACTCAATTGATGATAAATTTTTAATTGCTATATCGTAAAAATTATTTCCATAAATTGATTTTAGTAAAGAAATAACGCCCTCACTGTTGTTCGTTTTGCTTCTATTTTTGTTAATTAATTTTTTTAGATTCTCCCCTAATTCAGAACAACTCCAACCAATGTGGGTTTCTAGAATCTGCCCAACATTCATTCTACTTGGAACCCCTAGCGGATTTAAAACTATATCAACAGGTTTACCGTTTTCCATATAAGGCATATCTTCAACTGGAACTATCTTGCTAATGACTCCTTTGTTTCCGTGTCTTCCTGACATTTTGTCGCCAGGTCTCAGACGTCTCTTTACTGCAACGAAAACTTTTACCATTTTCATAACAGTTGGCAACAATTCATCTCCTTGTCTAATTTTTTGAACTTTATCTTCAAACCTTTCTTTAATATCCGTTTTAACTTTTTTATATTGTTCTACTAATGTTAAAAGACTGTCATTTTTAGAATTATCCTTTAGTGATAATTTGAACAAATCGCTTAAAATCATTTGTTCTATTTTTTTTTCTTCAATTTTTTCACCTGGTTTAAAGTTTCCAAATTGTTCTTTTAGCGCTGAATTCTTAATTATTTGAATAGCTCTCTGTATCGTATTTCTTTCTAAGATCTCTTCTTCAACAACTTTATCTTCTTGAATCATATCTATTTCATTTCTTTCAATTGCTATAGATCTTTCATCTTTTTCTACGCCGTGCCTATTAAAGACCTTGACATCTACAACAACGCCTTCACTTCCAAGTGGTAGACGTAAAGACGTATCGACAACATCAATTGCTTTTTCACCAAAGATAGATCTCAAAAGTTTTTCTTCTGGTCCTGTTGGAGTATCACCTTTTGGTGTAACCTTTCCTGCTAAAATATCGTTAGGTTTAACTTCGGCTCCAATATAAACAATCCCAGACTCATCTAAATTTTTTAATACTTCATCACTTACGTTTGGAATATCTCTTGTTACTTCTTCTGTTCCTAGTTTTGTGTCTCTTGCCATCAACTCATATTCTTCAATATGAATTGATGTAAACACATCGTCGGTAACACATCTTTCGGAAATTAGAATTGAATCTTCAAAGTTATACCCAAGCCAAGGCATAAATGCGACTGTAACATTTCTTCCTAACGCAAGCTCTCCCAATTTTGTAGATGGACCGTCTGCAATTATATCTCCTTGGAAAACCAAGTCGCCAACTCTGACTAATGGTTTTTGGTTAATGCAAGTGTTTTGGTTTGATCTTTGAAATTTCAATAAATTGTAGATATCAACTCCAGATTTACTTAGATCCTTCTCGGAGCTAGCTTTTACAACTATTCTTTTTCCATCAATTTTATCAACCACACCACTTCTTCTTGCAACAATTGTTACGCCTGAATCAAGCGCAACATCCTTTTCAATGCCTGTGCCAACTAAGGGAGCCTCTGGTTTTATTAAAGGTACTGCTTGTCTCATCATATTTGAACCCATTAAAGCTCTGTTTGCATCGTCATTTTCTAAGAAAGGAATCAAAGATGCGGCAACGGATACAAGTTGTTTTGGTGATACATCTATATAGTCAATATTTTCCGGTTTAGACAAAATAAAATTTAGAGATTTTCTACAGGACACTAAATCTTCCAAAAAATTTCCATTATTATCAATCGGGGAGTTAGCTTGCGCTATGGTAAATTTTGATTCATCCATAGCAGACAAATAATCTATTTTTTCAAGAACTTTAGCATTAACAACCTTTTTGTATGGACTTTCAATAAAGCCATATTTATTAATTCTTGAATATGTTGATAAACTACTAATCAAACCTATATTTGGTCCCTCAGGTGTTTCGATGGGACATATTCTTCCGTAGTGTGTTGGATGAACATCTCTTACTTCAAATCCAGCTCTCTCTCTTGTCAAACCTCCTGGACCAAGAGCTGAAACTCGTCTCTTGTGAGTTATTTCAGCCAATGGATTAGTTTGATCCATAAATTGCGAAAGTTGAGAAGTTCCAAAAAAATCCTTTAAAGCTAACGTTAATGGTTTTGCATTAATGAGATCTTGTGGCATCGCTGACTCAATCTCTAGAATAGACATTTTTTCTTTGATTGCTCTTTCCATTCTATATATGCCAATGCGTGATTGGTTTTCAACTAATTCGCCTACTGATCTAACTCGTCTGTTGCCTAAATGATCAATGTCGTCAACCTCATTTTTACCATCACGTAGATCTAACATAAGTTTAATAAATGCAACAATATCTTCGTTCCTAAGTATAGTTATCTTGTCTGAACAATTTAAATTTAATCTTGAATTAATCTTTACTCTTCCTACATCGGACAAATCATAGCGTTCTGAGCGAAAAAATAAATTTTGAAAGATTTGATTTGCAATTTCAAAAGTAGGTGGTTCTCCTGGTCTTAAAATTTTATAAATATCGGTAATTGATTCCTCTTTAGTATTATTTTTATCTGCCAATATAGTTTTAAGCAAATAAGGTCCTTTGTTAATGCTGTTAGTATTGGAAATTTGGATCGTTTTTATATCATTTTCTATAATTTGAGTTAAAATTTCTTCGGTAATTTCTGTTCCTATGGAAATATTTTCCTCAGATTTCAAATTTATATTGTACTGCAAATACCTTCCATAAATTGCGTCGTTTGAAACATAAATATCTTTTAATCCACCATCGTAAAGTTTTTGTGCTTGTGATAAATTAGTTCTAGATCCAAATTTAACAACTACTTTATTGGTCTTTGCATCAATTATTTCTTCTGAAATTTTTTTAAATTTATAGTTTTCTGGATTAAATATTGTTTTCCATTTATTTAATTTAGAATTGTATTCAAATTTTTCACTTTCATAGAACAAATCAGCTATTTCTTTTTTACTGTAATTCAATGCTTGTAACAAAGTAGACACATACAATTTTCTCTTTCTATCTATTTTAAAATACAATAAATCCTTTACGTCGTATTCAAAATCTAACCAAGAGCCTCTATTTGGAATTACCCTACAATTAAATAATAATTTACCACTAGAGTGAGTTTTTCCCTTATCATGATCAAAGAAAACCCCAGGGCTTCTATGCATTTGATTGACGACAACTCTTTGTACTCCATTAACTATAAATGTACCGCTAGGTGTCATCATTGGGATTTCTCCCATGTAAACCTCTTGTTCTTTGGCAGACAATATTTCTTTTGTATTATTTTCTTGATCAATTTCGTAAATTACTAGTCTTAAAGTAGGTTTTAAAGCTGATGAATAAGTTAAATCCCTCTGAATACATTCTTCTACACCATATTTTGGTTTCTCCAAACGATAAGAAACAAATTCTAATGTAGCTTTTTCTGCCAAATCTTCTATAGGAAATATGTCTTTAAAAACTCTAGCTAGACCTTTTTCTACAATGTTTTTATCATTTTTGTCGTATAAGTTTAAAAATTCATTATAGGAATTTTTTTGGACTTCTATTAAATTTGGAATTGATAAAGTCTCTTTTAACTTTCCAAAATTTTTTCTGATATTCTTTTTCTCAGTAAACGATAATTGCATTTATTGAATCTGATTTATAAAAAACAGATATAAAAATTTTGTTACTTTAATTCTACTTTGGCTCCAGCAGCTTCTAATTTTTTCTTAATTTCTTCTGCTTCTTTCTTGCTAACTCCTGATTTCACTTCTTTAGGTGCGGCTTCCACCAAATCTTTAGCTTCTTTTAAACCTAGTGTTGTAAACGTTCTAATTTCTTTTATTACATTAATTTTTTTATCTCCAACTGAAGTAAGTATAATTGTAAATTCACTTTGTTCCTCTGCTGGCGCTGCTGCTCCACCTGAAACAGGCGCAGTGGCAGTGGCTGTTGTCGCTGACACTCCCCATTTTTCTTCTAATTGCTTTGAAAGTTCAGCTGCCTCTACTACTGTTAATTTTGATAAATCTTCGATAATTTTATTTAAATCTGCCATAAATTTTCTATGTTGGTTGTTTGCTTTTTTCGAGCGCCAAAATAGCAATTTTTGAGCCAGGCGCAAGTAAAATACTTAATAATTTTTGTGCCGGAGATTGTAAAATACTAGTAATTTTAGCTCTAGCTTCATTTAATGTTGGTAGAGTAGCTATTTTTAGTACATCTTCTAGTTTAAGAACCTCCTCGCCCATTACTCCACCAAGTATCTTTAAGTTTTGATTATCTTTTGAAAATTTTGTCAATATTTTCGCCGAAGAAATTGCATCTTGCGATAGTGCTACCGCAGTTGGTCCAGAAAACATATCAGCAATATCCTTACATTTTGTATCTTTTAAAGCTAATTTTGTAATTCTATTTTTAGTAATTTTGAACATTATGCCATGTTTCCTCATTTCAGCTCGTAACACATCTAATTGATTTACGCTTAAACCTTGATAGTGAGTTACTAATACCGAATCGCTTGATTCAAAAAATTTTTTCATCACGCTGATATAATTCTTTTTTTGTTCCTTGTTCATCATAAAATTAAATACTCTTGTTCAGTTTAAGTTTATAAGATATTCCCATAGTAGAGGTAATAAATGCACTTTTAACAAAATTACCTTTTACTCCTGAAGGTTTTTCTTTAGAAATAACGTCAAGGACAGCATTGAAATTTTTTATTAAATTTTCATCTGAAACACTTTTATTTCCTATCGATAAAGCAATATTTCCATCTTTATCATTTTTTATTTCAAGTTGTCCCGATTTTATATCTTTCACTGACTTAATAATTTCATTTGTAACAGTTCCAAGTTTTGGATTTGGCATTAATCCTTTTGGACCTAAAATTTTTCCAAGTTTACCTAATTTGATCATCATTTTAGGAGTTGATACAAGTTTATCAAAATTGATTTTTCCAGAAGAAATATTATTAATCAAGTCATCAGAACCAATAACATCGGCAGCGCTTTTTTTTGCTTCATCTAATTTTTCTTCTTCACAAATAACTGCAACTCTAATTTTTTTATTTTTTGCAACCGGTAAATTAAGAATGGTTCTTATTTTTGCTTCACTTTTTTTTTGTTTTAAATTAAGTCGAAAATGAACATCAACCGATTCATTAAATTTTGCCGTGCAATTTTTTTTAATAACTTTTAGCAAATTTTCAATCTTATCATGTTTTAACATTCTAGTTTCTTGGGGTAATGCTTTATATCTTTTAGAAATCATTAAATTTACTCCTTAACTTCAATACCCATGGAACGTGCTGAACCACATATAATTTTAGTAGCTTCTTTTAAGTTTATAGCATTAAGATCTTTTATTTTCTCTTTAGCTATTTGTTCCGCTTGCTTCATTGTTATTGAGCCTGTGATAAGTCTTCCTGGCTCTTTAGATCCACTCTTCAACTTTGCTGCTTGTTTAATGAAGTGAGAAGCTGGTGGTGATTTGATGATAAAATCAAATTTTTTATCTTTGTATACTGTTATGACAACTGGCACGGGGTTACCCATAAAATTTTTTGTTTTTTCATTAAATGCTTTACAAAATTCCATAATATTAATTCCCCTTTGTCCAAGAGCAGGGCCAACTGGAGGCGCAGGATTAGCTTGCCCTCCTTTGATCTGAAGTTTTACATATTCTTTAATTTCTTTTTTTGCCATTACTGTACTTTTTCAACCTGATTAAATTCCAATTCCACGGGGGTTGGTCTACCAAAAATCATAACCGAAACCTTAAGTCTTGATTTCTCTTCATCAGTCTCTTCAACGAGACCATTAAATGACGCAAACGGACCATCAATAACTTGTACCTTTTCGCCAATATTGTAGGTTATAAAAGATTTTGTTTGAACTACTCCATCTTTAATTTGCCCTTTAATTTTTTCTATTTCTTTTTCAGATACAGGAAGTGGATTTCCTTTTTGACCCAAAAAACCACTTACTTTTTTTATATTTTTTATTAAATGATATAACTGGTTATCCATATCCATTTTAACCAAAACATATCCTGGAAAATATTTTTTTTTCCTTTGGACTCGCTTGCCCCTTCTAACCTCAGTTACCTCATGAGTGGGTACTAGCACTTCTTCAATCTTATCCTCTAATTTTGCTTTTATGGTTTCTTTTTTAATTGCTTCAGCAACCTTCTTTTCAAAGCTAGAATATGACTGGACGATATACCAATTTTTCATAATTTAAAAACTTATAGTTAATGTAAAATTTAATAGAAATTTGAGTATTTGGTCTAAAATTAAAAAAAATATAGCAGCAACTATAGCTAACAAAACAACCATTACCGCACCTGTTAGCGTTTCTTTTCCGGTTGGCCAAGAAATTCTAAAGGCCTCGTTCTTAACTGATTGAATAAATTTAAATGGATTAATCATACTATTTCCCTAATTTGGCAGGAGCGGAGGGGATCGAACCCCCAACCTCCGGTTTTGGAGACCGGCGCTCTACCAATTGAGCTACACTCCTAAAGAGTTTTACTCTAAAATTTTGGTTACCACACCAGCTCCAACAGTTTTTCCACCTTCACGGATTGCAAAATTCAATTTTTCATTCATTGCAATTGGTGTGATTAATTTAACTGTAAATACTGCGTCATCACCGGGCATTACCATTTCAGTACCTTTCGCAAGCTCAACCTCTCCTGTAACATCGGTTGTTCTGAAATAAAACTGTGGTCTATATTTCGAAAAAAATGGAGTATGTCTTCCACCTTCTTCTTTTTTCAAAACATATGCTTGTGCTTCAAATTTAGTGTGCGGAGTTACGGAACCGGGTTTAGCTAATACCTGTCCCCTTTCAACATCTTCTCTTTCAACACCTCTTAACAAAGCACCTATATTGTCGCCTGCCTCTCCCGTGTCCAAAAGTTTTCTGAACATTTCAACTCCAGTGCAAACAGTTTTTTTTGTATCTCTAATTCCAACAATCTCTAATTCCTCTCCAGTTTTAACTACTCCTTGTTCAACACGGCCGGTTACAACCGTTCCGCGCCCTGATATAGAGAAAACATCTTCAACAGGCATTAAGAAAGGTTTATCTTTTGGTCTTTGAGGTTGAGGAATGTGTTCATCAATTGCTTTCATTAATTCAAGAATTGAATTTTTTCCAGTCGCTTCATCCTTTCCTTCAACTGCGGCTAGCGCAGAACCTTTAATTATAGGAATTTTGTCCCCAGGAAATTTATATGAAGTTAATAGTTCCCTAATCTCTTCTTCAACCAAAGCAACCAGCTCTTGATCTTTAACCTGATCAATTTTATTTAAATAGACTACTATAGACGGCACACCAACTTGTCTTGCCAATAATATGTGCTCTCTTGTCTGTGGCATCGGTCCATCAGCAGCACTAACAACCAAGATCGCTCCATCCATTTGAGCTGCTCCAGTAATCATGTTTTTTACATAATCAGCATGTCCAGGACAATCTACATGGGCATAATGCCTCTTGTCTGTTTCATATTCTACATGAGCAGTAGCTATTGTTATTCCTCTCTCTTTTTCCTCAGGTGCTTTATCAATTTGATCATAGGCAATAAATTCTGCACCACCCTTTTCTGCCAAAACTTTTGTTATAGCTGCTGTTAATGTTGTTTTCCCATGATCCACATGACCAATTGTACCTACGTTTGCATGCGGTTTTGTTCTTTCAAATTTCTTTTTCTCTGCCATTATAAATACCTCAATAATTCATGTCTTTTTTTTATTCAATTTGGAGCGGGTGAAGGGAATCGAACCCTCACGACCAGCTTGGAAGGCTGGTGTTCTACCATTGAACTACACCCGCATCATTCCAAACGTATCACACTCATTTGTTGCATTAAACTTTCCCGAATGGTGGAGGGGGAAGGATTCGAACCTTCGAAGACCGAAGTCAACGGGTTTACAGCCCGCCCCATTTGACCGCTTTGGTACCCCTCCATACTTACAGGGGTAACCCCCTTTCAATAAAGCTTTCA
>Ga0187827_10001576_pt1 | contig 33125 bp, 30 predicted proteins | sample ETNtaG_39_FD_167969 | JGI IMG/M metagenome (GOLD analysis project Ga0187827, IMG submission 167969) | Marine microbial and viral communities from oxygen minimum zone, Eastern Pacific Ocean - ETNP2014_SV_150_PacBio MetaG (Illumina Assembly) | ecosystem: Environmental > Aquatic > Marine > Hypoxic...
CCCGACATTTTGGTGCGAACACCGCTCTATTTGATGATATTGCGGAGGTGTATACAAGATGTTGTGTTTGCGCGCCCGCGCACATATACTTCTGTGAAATTTGTAGGAGCCTGGCGGACAGACACGAAGATGGGGTTTTCCAGAGGGTCAGGGGAGGCCTGTGACAGGCGCTATGACTGATTTTGAAACGCCGCGCCGCAATATGGTGGAAGGCCAGATTCGCACCAATAAGGTGACGGACCCAGCGTTAATTGAAACTCTTTCCACCTTGCCCCGTGAACTATTCGTTCCAGACCGATTCAGCAGCCTCGCCTACGCCGACGAGAATATTGAGATTGCTCCCCATCGTTATCTCATGGAACCTCTCGTGTTTGCCCGCCTGCTTCAGACCGCGGATGTAACCGAAGACGATATAGTTCTCGATATCGGCTGCGGTACTGGTTATTCCACTGCGGTTCTCTCCAGACTAGCCGGTACGGTTGTGGCCGTTGAAAGCGATCCCAAGCTGGCATTTCATGCCGCTTCGGTACTCTCACAGCTTAATATGGATAATGCTGTGGTGATGACGGAGCCCCTTGAGAAGGGCTATCCATATCAGGCGCCTTACGATTTGATACTGCTTGGCGGCGGCGTATCCATGATTCCTGAAGCTTTGCTGCGACAACTGGCTGAAGGGGGGCGTCTCGTGACCGTGTTTTTAGAAGGGGAAAAATCCTTCGGCAAAGGAACGTTGATGATCGGACGCAACGGGAATTATTCCCGGCGCGAGGTTTTCGATGCTGCCATACCGCCGCTGCCAGGTTTCAGCGACGAACTGGGTTTCCAATTTTAGTTTGGAGCATCTCGGACGGCATGATCTGCAACAATAAAGCTGCCACTAGCATGGCAAAAGGAATGCCTCCACGACGGGGCAAGCGAACCGGTGGAGAAGCCACACACTTTTCGGCACCGCTGTGGTGGTCTTCTCTGTCCTTTGTTTGCACCCTATCATTGCTTCTGCTGGTCTTGCCCCCAACTACGGTTCGCAGCGAAACTCTCGAAGAGGCACTGGCCACGGCCTATGCACACAACCCCACACTCCTCGCGGCACGCGCCAAACTGCGTGCCACCGACGAACTGGTGCCACAGGAGCTGTCCAACTGGCGACCCACCCTCTCCGGCTCGGGTGCCTACGGCAAGGCCTATGTAAATTCTGCTTCCAGCTACTCAACTACATCCGAGAATGTGGTTCCCAAGAGCGGCAGTCTCATTCTGACCCAGCCCTTGTACCGCGGCGGCCGCACGGTGGCCGGCACCAGCCGAGCAGAAAACCTAGTGATGGCTGAACGTGCCCACCTTATATCCACGGAACAGGATATCCTGCTGGCAGTGGTCACGGCCTATATGGAAGTACTTCGCGATCAAGCCGTTCTCGAACTCAATATCAAGAACGAAGAGGTCCTAGAGCACCGGCTTAAGGCTACCCGTGACCAGCTCCAAGTTGGCGAAGTTACCCGCACCGATGTTGCCTTGGCAATGGCGCGACTGGCCCGTGCCAATGCCGACCGCATTCTTGCTGAAGGGATTTTGGCATCTTCCCGAGCGACCTATCTCAACGTTGTGGGAGTGGCGCCCAAAACTCTGGTCAATCCTACCCCTCTCGACTTGTTGCCGGACACTCCTGAAGAGGCATTTGCTATTGCCGAGAAAGAAAACCCTAGCGTGATCGCCGCTCATTACGAAGAACTAGCCGCCCGAGACGAAATCCGAGAAGTGACGGGGGAACTGCTTCCCAGCGTTGATATCGTCGGCGAACTTAGCCGTTCCCGGAATTCCACCCAACGGCATAGCTTCACCGACAAGGTAAAGGTCATGGCCGAACTTGCCCTTCCCCTCTATCAGTCCGGCGCCGTTGCTTCGCGGGTGCGAGAGGCTAAACAGATAGCCGGCCAGCGCCGCATTGAAATAGACAAGGCGCGACGTGACACTACGGAATCCACCACCCGTGCTTGGGAATCTCTAAAAACGGCACGGGCTCGCATCGGTTCCATCGAAGCTGAAATCAGGGCTAACAGCATCGCTCTGGAGGGAGTGCGCGAGGAAGAAAAGGTTGGGGCCCGGACCGTTCTCGACGTTCTTGACGCCGAACAGGAATATCTCGATTCAAAAGTGGCGCTTGTGCAGGCTCGGCGTGACGAATTCGTCGCCAGCTATGGACTCATGGGCGCTATCGGCAGATTGTCAGTAACGCATTTGGGTCTAGATTTAACACTCTACGATGCGGAAGGACATTATCGTGGAACGCGCAACAAGTTTTGGGGATTAAGTGACGATAATAATTAGCCCTGCGTTCCATTGAGGCGAGGATTTGTCCCTGCTGTTTTGTCGATATTTCCACCCGGGCTCGACATCCTTCGCTTCCTTGTTTTGGGTATGGTGTAAATGAACGATTCCAAGAAACGACAAGAACTCTCCATGGATGAGATACTTGCGTCTATTCGCAAGATTATCTCTGAGGAAGGGGAGGCGGAAGGGGGGATTCTCGAGTTAACACGAATGGTAAACGAGGACGGGAGCGTGGTCGACTTAGCCGTGCCTCCGGGAGAAGCACTCGAGTGCGAACCTCACAACACCGACAAGATGTTGGTTAATCCAGCACCTGAACCGAAACTATCTCCAACACTTGAGTCCCTATTAGCTGAAAAATTGATAGAAGATAGGACCGCAGAGGATCTGATCAAGAAATGGCTCGATGACAACCTTGAAGGGATAGTGGAGCGTCTAGTGAAGGAAAGAATTTAAAAATTGTCCAGACGCGTGCGCAACTTGAAAACGGGCTGTTTTCACGTATAAGTAATTTATTGCCGGAGAGCGCCTTACCACGGCGGTTTCCCTGATTTGTTCGTGCGTTTCCATGATGATTAAGGAGAAGGTTCAGCGCATGCTGGACAAGACCTATCTTCCCGCCGAGGTGGAAACAAAGCATTACAGCGCTTGGGAGAAATCTGGCGCTTTTGCCGCCGGTGTCCGGGGGGCGGCCAAGCCCTACACTATCATGATGCCGCCGCCAAATATCACCGGCAGCCTGCATATGGGCCACGCTCTCAATCACACTCTGCAGGATATTCTCATTCGTTATCACCGGTTGTGCGGCCGCGATACTCTGTGGCAGCCCGGCACCGACCACGCTGGTATTGCTACTCAGATGGTGGTGGAACACCAGCTCGACGAGGAGGGTAAGAACCGCCACGATCTAGGCCGGGAAAGTTTCGTTGATCGCGTCTGGTTGTGGAAACAAGAATCCGGCGGCACCATCACCCGCCAACTGCGTCGCCTCGGCGCTTCGCCTGACTGGACGTGCGAACGTTTCACCATGGATGCGGGCCTATCAGAGGCCGTGGTCAAGGTCTTTGTAGATCTGTACACACAGGGCCTCATCTACCGCGATAAGCGTTTGGTGAACTGGGATCCTAAACTACATACCGCCATTTCCGATCTTGAGGTGGAACAACGCGACGTCATAGGCAAGATGTGGCACTTCAAATACCCCATAGAAGGCATTGAAAACCAGAACATAACCGTCGCGACCACCAGACCGGAAACTATGCTGGGCGATTCTGGTATAGCTGTTCACCCCGACGATGAGCGCTATGCCCGCCTTGTGGGGAAAACCTGCGTTCTACCTATCGTCGGGCGCGCTATTCCCATCATCGCTGACGACTACGCTGATCCGGAAAAGGGCTCCGGTGCGGTAAAAATAACCCCGGCTCACGATTTTAACGATTTTGAGGTAGGACGCCGCCACGGCCTAGAACTCTATAACATCTTCGACGCCGACGCCCATCTCAACGAGTCCGTTCCCGAATCCTATCGCGGGCTCGACCGTTTCGAGGCTCGCGACAAAGTTGTGTCAGAGATAGAAAGCTTGGGTCTCCTGGAAAACATAGAGGAAAACCAGATGGTTATCCCCTACGGCGACCGTTCAGGTGTGGTCGTCGAGCCCTGGCTTACCGATCAGTGGTACGTAGACGCTGCGACACTCGCGGGACCGGCTATCAAGGCAGTGGAGAAGGGTGAGACCACATTTGTACCTGCACATTGGGCCAACACCTATTTTGAGTGGATGCGTAACATCCAGCCCTGGTGTATTTCACGCCAGATCTGGTGGGGACACCGCATTCCCGCCTGGTATGGCCCCGATGGAAAGGTCTTCGTAGCAACCAGTGAAGATGAGGCCCAGAATGCAGCCGATACTCATTATGGTGAGTCCACCCCCATCATCCGCGACCCCGATGTTCTCGACACCTGGTTTTCCTCTGCTCTTTGGCCTTTTTCCACGCTGGGCTGGCCGAGGAAGACCAAAGAACTTGAGACCTACTACCCTACCGATGTTCTGGTAACGGGTTTCGACATCATCTTCTTCTGGGTGGCACGGATGATGATGATGGGCCTCCATTTTATGGGAGAGACACCCTTCCACACAGTCTATATCCACGCCTTAGTGCGTGATGAGAAGGGTCAGAAAATGTCTAAATCGAAGGGTAATATCATCGACCCCTTGGAACTCATAGACCAGTATGGCGCCGATGCCCTGCGCTTTACCCTCACGGCGCTTGCCGCCCAAGGCCGCGATGTAAAGCTTTCAGCCTCAAGGGTAGAAGGCTACCGTAACTTCGCTACCAAGCTATGGAACGCCGCCCGTTACTGCCAAATGAACGGCTGCGCACCTCATGTGGACTACAAACCAACTTCCTGCGTACTTACCGTCAACCGCTGGATTGTCAGCGGTGTGGCCCATCTTGCTGCCGACGTCACCTCGGCCATTGAGGCCTATCGCTTTAACGATGCCGCTAACCATCTTTATCATTTCATTTGGGGTACCTTTTGTGACTGGTATCTAGAATTCACCAAGCCGGTGTTCAACGGCGACGACGAAACCGCCAAACTGGAAACCCAGGCCACTGCCGCATGGGTGTTGGACCAGCTGTTGCATCTTCTCCATCCCATCATGCCTTTCATCACTGAGGAGCTATGGGAGCAAATGGCCCCCAGCCGTGAGGGTCGCTTAATCACTGCGCGCTGGCCCGCATTTCCCGACCCTCTTGCCAACCCTGAGGCCGAAGCTGAAATGGACTGGGTTATCCGCTGTGTTTCCAGCATTCGCGCCGTGCGCTCGGAAATGAATGTGCCGCCGGCGGCGCGGATTCCACTTATTGTGGGCAATGCCGGAGAAGCCACTCGAGCGCATCTAGGAACTCACAAGGATGTGATTTTGCTCATGGCGCGGCTCGACACCATCGCCTTTGGTGACGAGGTGCCACATGGAGCACTTCAGATCGTTCTCGATGAAGCGACACTAATCCTTCCACTATCCGGAATCATAGATGTGGCCACTGAACGGGACCGTCTGCAAAAGGAAATAGCCCGCCAGGAATCTGAGGTATCCCGTTTAGACAAGAAACTGGCCAACAAAAGGTTCATCTCCAAGGCGCCGCCGGCAGTGGTGGCGGAACAACGGGAAAAACGCGAAGTCGCCGTGGGTGAAGTGGACAAGCTGCGCCAGGCGCTTGAACGGCTAGAAGCCATGCAGAATGGAGCTCGTCTAGATGGCGTTCCACCAGATAACCCTGGGTGAGGGGTTTAGTTTTATTCTGTCCTGTGAGGAACGCTTCTTTCGCACCCCCGAGGACAACCCCAGCGATATGGTGCTGTTCCTACATGGGCTTGGTTGTGATAATTCCTCCTTCGCCGGGGCATGGGAAGAAAAGGGCCTGGCGGATTATTCCATGCTCGCCCCCAATCTTGCAGGCCACGGTGATTCCGGCGCAATGGAGGATCTGGCCTACCGCCTTCAGGACCATGCGGAGATCATTCTTCACCTGCTTGAACAGGTGCCTTTCGAGCGCCTCCATATCGTTGGCCATTCCATAGGGGGAGGTATCGGTCTCATTCTTGCCGAAAACGGCAACCTGCCACTGGCTTCCTTCATCAACGTCGAAGGCAACCTTCTGGGGCACGATTGCGACATGCTTTCACGCCGCGCCGCAGAAACTCCGGAAGAGCTTTTCGTGTCAAATAAATTTGCCAAACTTCTGGAAAAGGCTTCAGAGTCAGAGGCCGCCGATATCCGCGACTGGGCTAAAATGGCAGAACGCACCGATGCCTACGCCTTTCACCGCTCGGCGGTGTCTCTTGTGGAATGGTCTGATTCGGGACGCTTGTACGAAATGTTTACTGCGCTTACGGTACCCAAGGTCTATATCTATGGTGAATACAGTGCCAATGACGACGTGATCGCTCATCTGGAGGGCATCCGCAAGATCGAGATCAGCAACGCCGGCCATTTTCTCACCACCGACCAAAGCGAGCTTTTCCACGAAACGGTAGCTCAGGTCATCGCCAACGGGTGAACCCCTATCTTGCAACCTCTTCCTTGCGGCAAGGAATAAGTAAATCTAGGTATTAACTATGCCCGACTACCGATCTCGCACCTCAACCCATGGCCGCAACATGACTGGCGCACGCGGCCTGTGGCGCGCCACAGGCATGAACGATGAGGATTTTGGGAAACCCATCATCGCCGTGGCCAATTCCTATACCAATTTCGTTCCCGGCCATGTGCATTTGAAAGACCTAGGTGCGCTAGTGGCAGAGGAGATATCACTCGCCGGCGGCATAGCCCGAGAGTTCCACACCATCGCCGTAGATGACGGTATCGCCATGGGTCATGACGGCATGCTTTATTCGCTGCCCTCGCGCGAGATCATCGCCGATTCCGTAGAATATATGGTCAACGCTCATTGCGCTGACGCTTTGGTGTGTATCTCTAACTGCGACAAGATCACGCCAGGCATGCTCATGGCAGCATTACGACTCAACATCCCCACCATCTTTGTTTCCGGCGGTCCCATGGAGGCAGGCAAGATGGTGGTGGATGGTGAGGAGAGAACCCTGGACCTGATCGATGCCATGATCCAGGGTGCTAATCCAGATGTTTCCGATGGGGAGGCTCTGGCCTATGAACGCTCAGCCTGTCCTACATGCGGTTCATGCTCGGGCATGTTCACAGCCAACTCCATGAACTGCTTGGCTGAAGCGTTGGGACTGGCGTTGCCAGGGAATGGTAGCCTGGTGGCTACCCATGCCGATCGCAGGGAACTATTCCTCGAGGCCGGGCGGTGCATAGTCGAGCTTACTTGCCGTTATTATGAGGATGATGATAGTAGCGCCCTGCCGCGTTCCATCGCCTGCCCTAAATCCTTCGCCAACGCTATGACCGTAGATATTGCTATGGGTGGATCAACCAATACGGTACTGCATATCCTCGCTGCCGCCCACGAGGCTGGCCATGATTTTACTATGGCCCATATTGACGCCCTCTCGCGCAAGGTGCCCAATCTGTGTAGAGTAGCACCAAGCTCTCATTTCCATCTCGAGGACGTACACCGCGCTGGCGGTGTTTTTGCTATTCTAGGTGAATTAGAACGAGCCGGGCTCGTCAATACAGACGTGCCCACAGTACATGCGCCCACCATGGGAGTAGGTATCGAGTCTTGGGATATCGGCCGCACCAAGGACGAGGCCGTGCGTCGTTTTTATATGGCCGCTCCTGGTGGTGTGCCCACACAACAGGCCTTCAGCCAGGAAATTCGTTATAACTCTCTGGACGACAATCGAGAGCTTGGATGTATCCGCGACGTGACGCATGCCTACAGTGTCGATGGCGGATTGGCGGTCCTGTCCGGCAATATCGCCCTGGAGGGCTGTATCGTGAAGACCGCCGGCGTGGACGAGAACAACCTCACTTTTACAGGTCCAGCCAGGATCTTTGAGAGCCAGGATGCAGCGGTGGAAGGCATTCTTGGTGACCAGATAAAGCCCGGAGATGTGGTAGTGATCCGTTATGAAGGGCCGCGCGGTGGACCCGGCATGCAGGAAATGCTCTACCCCACCAGCTATCTCAAGTCCAAGGGGCTTGGAAAAGATTGCGCACTCATCACAGACGGCCGTTTTTCCGGAGGAACGTCGGGGCTGTCCATCTGTCATGTTTCTCCCGAGGCTGCTGAGGGCGGAGCTATTGCCCTCATCGAGGAAGGAGACACCATTGAGATCGACATTCCTGCCCGCGCCATCCGTGTGGCCTTGGCCGATACCGAACTCACCCGCCGTCGCGAGGCCATGGATGCCGAGAGCGATGGCACGTGGAAGCCTGCCAAGCCGCGCAAACGAGCCGTTTCCGGAGCGCTAAAATCCTACGCCGCTATGACCACAAGCGCTGCGCGGGGTGCTGTACGGAATGTGGAGCAGGTGGTGAAGTAGCCATCGGACAGAAAACAAGAGGGCACAACCATGCGGCGAACGCCATGATCACAGAGGATCAGTAAGGGCTTGTCTCTTCCAGTTCGCACCAGACAGGGGTGTGGTCGGATGGTTTCTCCAGCCCCCTTGGTCCCCGGTCTATACCACAGGAAAAAAGCCGGTCGGCGGCCTGAGGTGAGAGAAGTAGATGGTCAAGGCGCAGACCATGATCGTTCTTCCAGACGCCACCCTTATAGTCCCAGAATGTATAGGCACTACCGTCTGGGTGTGTGGTCTGAACGGCGTCGGTGAACCCAAGGTGGAGAAGGGCGCGGAACTCCCTACGGATCTCGGGACATGCCAGGGCGTCTTCGCGCCAGGCCTCGGGGTTGTAGACGTCATCGTCTCTGGGGATGACGTTGTAATCGCCGCCCAGCACCAGCGGTTCCTCGTATGTGAGAAGGTTCCCGGCGTGGGCGGTCAGCCGTTCCATCCAGGCCAGCTTGTAGGGATATTTCTCGCCATCCACGGGATTGCCGTTGGGAAGGTAGAGGGAGGCGACGCGGATCACGCCTTTGCTAAATTCGGTCACCGCCTCCACATAGCGTGCCTGTTCGTCGCAAGAGTCGCCTGGCAGTTCGGTTATCACGTCTTCCAAGGGGGTGCGCGAGAGGATGGCCACGCCGTTATAGGATTTCTGGCCTCGTACCGCGCAGTTATATCCGGCGGTCTCGATTTCCAGGATCGGGAAGGCGTCGTCCATGCATTTGATTTCCTGCAACAGCAGAATGTCGGGTGTGGCCTTGTCCAGCCAGCCCAGCAGATGGGCCAGCCGCGCCCGTACCGAGTTGACGTTCCAGGTGGCGATTTTCACTGGTTTCTGGACGCTCCTTCACGTGGAAAAGCCCGCGCATTACACACGGGCCACAGCCTAGCATGATTGCCGGTGGGGCTTATATGGAGAAAGAGGTGCCGCAGCCGCAAGTAGAATCGGCGTTGGGATTCGTGACCCTGAAATAGGCGCCCATGAGGTCTTCCACGAAATCCACCTCAGAACCGGCAAGCAGGTCCAGAGATGCATCGTCCACCACTAGCGTCGCCCCGGCGCGGGTAAATAAATGGTCGCCCTCGTTAACGGTATCGTCGAAGGAAAAACCGTAGGAAAATCCCTGACAGCCGCCACCAGAAACGGCGATGCGGAAGTTTTGTCCCCGATTTTCTTTTTTCTCTGCCAGGGAAAGAACGCGCTTTGCCGCGGCCTCGCTTAAGCTCACGACACGTTCCACAGCCTCCTTCCCAGAGGGATTCAGAGCGTCCTGGGAAACTTCTGGCATAGAGAGGTTCCTTACTGTTATTCAGATTATATACCGTCCCTTATGTAAGGGGCTGAAGCTAAATGTCAATTTTTCGTTATCCTTTCAGCATTCAAAGGATGATTGCCTGAAAAGGGGAGAGCCGGTAGTTTCCGGGCAGTATGAACGCCGTCTCTAACCTTGCCACATACGCCTGCCGTCCCGAGACTAGCCGTGGTCGTTTTCACGACGAACCAGCGAGCGTGAACCGCTCTCCCTTCCAGCGCGACCGGGACCGTATCATACATTCTGCAGCTTTCCGGCGGCTAAAATACAAGACGCAAGTTTTCGTTTTCCATGAAGGAGATAATTACAGAACCCGGCTTACCCATAGCCTTGAAGTCTCACAGATTGCTCGTTCGGTGAGCCGAGCGTTGGGGGGGAACGAAGATGTGGCGGAGGCCGTGGCACTGGCCCATGACCTTGGGCATACGCCCTTCGGCCATGCTGGGGAGGATGCCTTGGACAAGGCAATGGCCCCCTATGGCGGTTTCGACCACAACGATCAGGCCCTTCGCATTCTCACCATGCTGGAACGACGCTATGCCGATTTTGATGGGCTTAACCTGACATGGGAAACTCTAGAGGGAGTGGTAAAGCATAATGGACCGCTTGTGGGCGACGGAAGCGGCCCTCTGTCTATTACCATGGCTGAATATGTGAAGAGGCACGACCTAGAGCTTCATACCCATGCCGGGTTGGAGGCGCAAATCGCCGCTCTGGCAGACGATATCGCCTACAACAACCATGACATTGACGATGGTCTGCGGGCCGGGCTTTTCACCATCGAGGCCTTGAAGGAGGTGCCCCTTGCCGGTCCTGTTCTCAGTAAGGTGGAAGAAAAATACCCAGAGCTGGAACTTTCCCGCCTGATCCATGAAACAGTGCGGCGCATGATGAATCTCATGGTGACGAATCTTCTCGAGGAAACCCGTGTACGACTGGCTAACACTATGCCCCAATCAGCTCAGGACATTCGCGTTCTTGGGGAGCCTACGGCTGTCTTTTCGGGGGAGATGCGGAAGAATGACAAGGCGCTTAAGGATTTCCTGTTTTCTTCCATGTATCGCCATGACAAGGTCAACAGTATGACCGACAAGGCCCGGCTCGTGGTGGACACGCTTTTCCGTCATTTTCATGCTGCTCCCGAGCAGCTTCCAGAGGAATGGCAGCGGCGTTGTGACGCCCCAGGAAACCCCCAGACCGCGCGCGCGGTAGCCGACTATATTGCCGGAATGACGGATCGCTATGCCCTGGACGTGTACGGTGGCATTCTCCCCAAGGATGGTAGCACCCAATGACCTTCCACGCACGGCTTCTGACGCTGGTGGAGGAAACAGTAGCGCAGCTTTCTGCTCGGAAGGTGCTACCCAGCGGGCTCGACCACTCGGAGATTACCGTGGAGGTGCCCCATGACCCCAACCACGGCGATGTAGCCTCCAATGCAGCTTTAGTACTGGCAAAACATGCGAAGATGAAGCCGCAGGACATCGCCGACAGTATCGCCGAGGAGTTGAAGCAGTACGAAGAAGTGGCGGATGCAGAGGTTGCTGACCCCGGTTTTATCAATCTGCGTATGACGCCTTCTTTCTGGCAGGCTCAGCTGGCCGAACTACTTGAAAGTGGCAAAGATTTTGGCGCCAGCAACCTTGGCGGTGGCAAAAAGGTCAATGTGGAATTTGTTTCGGCCAACCCTACTGGCCCCATGCATGTTGGACACGCTCGGGGTGCAGTGATGGGGGATGTCCTAGCCTCGCTCCTAGAAAAAATCGGATATGATGTAACCCGGGAGTTCTACATCAACGACGCCGGGGCCCAAGTAGAGCAATTGGCGCGTTCGGTCTATCTGCGATACCGCGAGGCTTGTGGCGAGGCTATCGGCGATGTTCCAGAGGGCTTCTATCCCGGGGAATACCTGAAACCGGTAGGCGAGAAAATCGCTGCACGGGACGGAGATAAATGGCTGGATCAGAAAGAGACGGCTTGGATGGAGCCATTCCGAACTGTGGCCGTGCAAGAGATGATTAACTTGATCAAAAAGGACTTGCTGGCCTTAGGTATCCGCCATGACGTGTTTACTTCGGAACGGACCCTTCAGGGAGAGGGGGAGGTCAAAAGCGCCTATCAGGTTCTTCTTGATCAGGATCTAATTTATGAGGGCGTAATTGAGCCACCGAAAGGCAAGAAGCCACACGACTGGAAGGAACGACCGCAATGGTTGTTCCGGTCCACGCGCTTTGGTGACGATACGGACCGTCCCATGAAAAAATTCGATGGCAGCTGGACCTATTTTGCTTCTGATATTGCCTATCATCGCGACAAGTTTCGCCGTGGTTTTGCGAATATGATAGATGTCGGGGGGGTGGATCACGGCGGTTATGTGAAGCGCATAAGGGCCGCCGTTGCGGCTGTAACGAAGGGGGAGGGAAAACTCGACGTAAAGCTCACGGCCTTGGTTAACCTCACCGACAAGGGCAAGCCAGTGAAGATGTCCAAGCGCGCCGGGAGTTTTATCACCCTACGTGATGTACTGGACAGGGTGGGCAAGGGCGTGGTGCGTTTCATCATGCTCACCCGTAAAAACGATGTGCCGCTGGATTTCGATTTTGCCAGGATTACAGAACAATCACGTGACAACCCGGTGTTTTATGTCCAATACGCCCACGCCAGATGCCATTCAGTGATGCGGTTGGCGAAGAAGGAAATGCCCGATATGGACCTGTCCACGGAGAGCCTGGCAAAGGGGTCTTTACACTGCTTGACCGATGAGTCCGAGCTTGCTTTGGTCAAAAAACTCGCATCTTGGCCACGCTTGGTTGAAAGTGCCGCTGAAGCTCATGAGCCCCACCGCTGTGCATTTTACCTTTACGATCTGGCGGCGATTTTTCACGCTCTTTGGAACAAGGGAAAAGATAATGCGCAATTGCGTTTTCTCGTCCATGATGACAGGGAGTTGACCATGGCGCGGCTGGCTTTGGTGCATTCCGTAGCCTTGGTTATTGCCCTAAGCTTGGAAATGTTTGGTGTCGAGCCGCTTGAGGAGATGCGTTAATGCCTTCCGATCAAGACCCTCCCGGTAACTATCCGAGGAATTATTCTGGTGGTACCGGTCCGGCTCCAGGAGAATTACCCCGTAAACAGCCGGAGTTCTTTTCGCAACAGCGGGACCCTTATCAGCCTCAGGATCAGGAAAGCCAACGCCAAGGTTCCATGGACCCATTCGCTCAGCGCCGCCGTTCCATGAGGGTTCTGGCCGCTATTGTTTCTCTAGGTCTTTTCACCTTCGTCATCTGGTATAGCTATCATCAAGGCCTTCAGGACGGTGCCGAAAGCGCTCCTCAGTTGATCACAGCCGATGTGAACCCCACCAAGGTGCGTCCCGATGAACCAGGAGGTATGGACCCACCCCCCGATTGGGCTACCGGAGAGGTCTATGATGTCATTGGTTCCTCAGCAGCCAAGAACCAGAACGTGGAGGAAACTTTACGGCCACCTCCCGAAAAACCACTGCCGCGAGGGCAGGGGGGTGTCTCAGAGCTTCCGGAACCCTCATTCCAGAAAACGAGCGATCTTGGTATTCCGGTTCCGATCATTCCCCAGCAGCCACCGCCACAGCTTGAACCCAACGAGGTGTCGCCTCCGCCCATAAACCCGGTTCAAAAACCCCAACAGCTTCTGCCACCATCCCCTGCTGAGTCCACCCAGCAGGCCATCACCCCCACGTCGTTGCAGGGCGGTTTCCACGTTCAGTTGGGTGCGTTCCGCAGCGAGGATGTCGCGCGTAAGGCCTGGACACAGATAAAGGAACAGCATAAAGACATTTTAGCGAGTATGGGAGCCGCGTTCCCCCGCGCCGACCTTGGACCCAAGGGTGTCTTTTTTCGTATTCGTGCCGGTCCGGTGGCGAGCAAATCCGCCGCCAAGAATATCTGCTCCGAACTAGCGAAGCGCAAAACCGGCTGTCTTGTCATCAGGCCTTGAACGGTCGTTTGTAAATGAACCTCTCGTCTCCCGCCGCCGTGATTTTCGGATGTGCCGGTGAAACCCTGCATGATCGTGAGCGGCGTTTTTTCCCACGCGTCAACCCCCTGGGCTTTATTCTTTTCGCCCGCAACTGCTGCTCACCCGACCAAATACGGGCATTGACCAACGACCTCCGCGATACCGTGGGCCGTGTGGACGCCCCCATTCTCATTGATCAGGAAGGGGGCAAGGTGGCCCGTCTGCGACCGCCCCAGTGGCGCGAGGCACCCGCTGCCGGAACTATCGGGGAGGTGGCGCGGCGCGATCGGGAAAAAGGCGGTGAGGCGGCCTATCTCAATGCCCGCCTGATGGCCGTGGAGCTCACCGAGCTGGGTATTGACGTGGACTGTGCGCCTGTGCTTGACCTGCCTCATCACGACGCCCATGACATTATCGGCTCGCGCGCCTTCGGGAACGATCCGGGCATGGCGGCGTTCCTTGGTCGCAAGGCCTGTGAGGGATTCCTCGATGGCGGCGTCATCCCGGTGCTCAAGCATATTCCCGGCCATGGCCGCGCCACTTGCGACAGCCATGAAACTCTTCCCGTGGTGGAGGCCTCGCGAAAGGACCTCGAAAACCACGATTTTGCCCCCTTCCGTGAACTCTTGGATATGCCCTGGGCGATGACGGCTCATGTGGTCTATGAAGCCATTGACCACGAACATCCCGCCACCACGTCGGCCACTGTGATCGAAGAAGTTATCCGTAGCCATATTGGGTTTAACGGCGTTCTGGTCTCCGACGACCTTTCCATGAAGGCGCTCAGCGGGGATCTGGCCGGGCGCGCCATGGCCGCGCTGGAGGCCGGCTGCGACCTGGCGCTTCATTGCAGTGGCGAAATGGGCGAAATGGAGGCGGTGGCCGAAGGGGCGCGTCCGCTGTCATCCCAATCCACCGCCAGGATAGAGCTTTCGTGTAATATGAGAAAAAATGATAAAGCATTTGATTTTAAAGAAAATATATCAATTCTAAATGGGCTTTTGAGCCATGTCTGAAACGGTTCTCTATACGGCTTCGACCTGGGTATTGCCGGTGCTTCTGGCCATCACTCTGCACGAGGCCGCGCACGGATTCGTGGCCTGGAAGCTAGGCGACGACACGGCCAAAGTGATGGGCCGCGTCACCTTCAATCCACTGAAACACGTGGACAAGTTCGGCACCATTCTTCTGCCGGCTTTGTTGCTGTTGATGCGCGCGCCGTTTCTCTTTGGCTGGGCCAAGCCGGTTCCAGTGGACTTTCACCGTCTCCGCAATCCCAAGCGGGACATGGTCTGGGTAGCCGCCGCAGGGCCGGGGACCAATCTGGCCCTAGCCTTTGTTTCCGCTCTGTTAATCCATATTGCGCTATTGACCGACGATCCCTTGCGAGGCTGGCTGATCGCCAATCTTGCCAATTCGGTACTGATTAATCTGGTGTTGGCGGTGTTCAACCTGTTGCCTCTGCCGCCCCTGGACGGGGGGCGCATCGCCGTTGGCCTGTTGCCGCGCCCCTATGCATTAGCCTTGGCGAGGGTGGAAAAATATGGGCTGTTCCTCATCATCGGAATCCTGTTTATTCTTCCTATGATCGCCTCTCAGTTAGGGATGCGCCTCAATATTCTAGGTTGGTTGATCGGGGATCTGGTTGAATTCCTGATCCGCGGGATCAAAACTCTCGCCGGACTGGGTTAGGAATAGAATGATAACGGATGAGAACGGCTTCGAGATGCAGGGGAGCTTTGGGGAAGACGCTCTCCCTGCCCAACTGATCCTTGATCTTGACGGTTTTGAAGGGCCTCTTGATGTTTTGCTGGCCCTGGCCCGGGAGCAAAAGGTGGACCTTGTCCATATTTCCATTCTCGCCCTGGCCAATCAGTACCTCGATTACATCACCCGCGCCCATTCCATGCGTCTGGAGATCGCCGCCGATTACCTGGTGATGGCAGCATGGCTGGCCTATCTCAAGTCGCGCCTGTTGCTGCCTCGGCAGGACGACGAGGAAGAGCCCACGGGCCCCGAATTGGCGGCGGCGCTAGCGTTTCACCTGCAACGCTATAACGCCATGAAGGAATCCGGAGTACGGCTTATGGACCGCCCCCAAAAAGGAAGGGACTTCTTTCCCCGCGGTGCGCCGGAAGGGCTGCGGAATATCCGCCGCAGCGTCATCGAAGTCTCGCTTTTCGAATTGCTCACCGCCTATGGCAACCAACAGCGGCGCGCCGCCGATCCGACCCTGCATATCGCCCCCATCATGGTTTATTCCATGGACGATGTCCTGCAACGTCTTGTGGGGATGCTTGGTAAGTCGCGGGGATGGGGGTCCCTCATGAATTACCTACCGGAGGCTCTAGGCGGAGAACTTATGATGCGCTCCGCGGTGGCGGCCACGTTCGCCGCCGGTCTTGAACTAGCGAAACAGGGCAAAGCGCAGTTGCGGCAGAAAGACAGCTTCGGTCCCCTCTATCTGCGCGCCGTAAAGAAGACCAAGGTCAGAGCCAAGAACAGCAAGGGCGGTGGATCATGACGGAAGACTCCATGAGTGATGATTCCCAGTTGCTGTGCATCCTCGAGGCCATGCTGTTTGCGGCGTCCGAGCCTTTGACCGAGGCCACCATGGCCTCACGCCTTCCGGAGGGGACGGATGTGCCCGCACTGCTTGATGAACTTTCGGGCCATTACGCCAATCGCGGGGTTCATCTGGTTCGGGTTGGTTCGAAATGGGCGCTCCGTACCGCTCCGGATGTGGCTCCGGCCTTGCGTCTGGAGACCGAAGTGCCGCGCAAGCTTTCGCAGGCGGCCTTGGAAACCCTGGCCATCATCGCCTATCACCAGCCGGTGACGCGGGCGGAAATCGAGGAAATCCGGGGAAAAAGCCTGAGCCGGGGAACCCTCGATACGCTTTTGGAAGCGGGATGGGTCCATCCCAAGGGACGGCGGCGCACGCCAGGACGTCCCGTGACATGGGGCACCAGCGACGAGTTTCTCGATCAGTTCGGACTTGAATCGGTGGAAGATCTGCCGGGGATTGAGGAACTGAAGGCTTCGGGCCTTATTGACCAGAGTCCGGCTATCACCGCCTATGCAAGGCTGAGCACCGACGCCCGCAGGGCGCTGGGCATAGAGGACACCATGTCCGAAGCGAGCACGGACGAAGAAGCCGAGGAAAGCAATGAATACGCTGAAGGCGAAAACGAGGGCCCATCATCCGTTGAAGAGGAACTTTAAGGCGTTTCCAGTTTGCGGTGGACAAACCTTTCTGCCATCATAAAGGGTCTGTTGTTGGGCGGGTTTTTCCGCCGTTTCCTTTTTGGAGAACCCCTTAAATGAACATTGGCCCCTGGCAAATCATTTTGATTCTGGTAATCGTCCTGATTATTTTCGGGGCCGGAAAACTCCCTCGGGTGATGGGCGACATCGCCAAGGGGGTGAAGAGTTTTAAGGCCGGCCTCAAGGATGAGGGCGATGATTCTGCCACCGTAGCTACGCGGAGCCCTGAGGAGAGCAAAGAATCGGAATCTGCGGATGACAAAAATTCGCAAGAGGGGGAAACCGCTACCAAGGAATAAGGGCTGTGACCCCATGATTCCCCAAGGATGGGTGTGGATTTTTTTACCCTTGTTTCTGCATTCGGGCCTTGGAGGAAAATTCAGGCATGTTTGATATCGGCTGGACCGAAATGGCGCTTGTGGCCGCCGTCATTGTCGTGGCGGTGGGGCCGAAGGAACTTCCTGTTGTTCTCCGCACCGTGGGACGGGCCATTTCTCGCGCCCGTGCTATGGCCAAAGAATTCCGCGACAGTATTGACGAAATAGCCGATGAGGCCGATCTCGGCAAAGAAGTCTTCGACGACCCTCAATTGGAAAAAATCCGTCTCGACGCCGAAAAAAAAGCGCTTTCCATACAGCCCCGCACGATGGCCGCCAATGGCGGCGATGGAACCCCGGAATCCGACACACCCAAGTCGAGGGGCGGCTAGGTGTCCATGCCGGAACAGAGCCCGCCCGACCAGCCCACCCAAGGCGGTAAAGAGAGCGCGGAAGAGGCTATGCCCCTGGTGGGGCACCTGATAGAACTTCGTAACCGTCTGGTGTGGGCCATCGCCGCTTTCGTGGTGGCCTTCGCCGCCTGTTTTTATTTCGCCGAACACATGTACGGCTTTCTGGTGGAGCCTCTTGCCTCCCTGCTAGAGGAAAAAGGCCAGCGGCGGCTGATCTATACCGGGCTGGCGGAGGTCTTCTTCACCTATCTCAAGGTGTCTCTTTACGGCGCCCTTTTCCTATCTTTCCCCATTGTTGCCGGGCAGCTCTGGATGTTCGTGGCGCCGGGGCTGTATAGAAATGAAAAGCGTGCCTTTATGCCGTTTCTCATCGCCACGCCGGTTCTTTTCGTGGCTGGCGGTGCGCTGGTCTACTATTTCATTTTTCCCCTGGCCTGGAGCTTCTTCCTCAGTTTCGAGAGCCTGGGCGGCACCGGCTCCATGCCTATACATCTGGAAGCCAAGGTCAACGAATACCTATCCCTGGTGGTGACGCTGATCTTCGCCTTCGGCCTGGCTTTTCAACTCCCTGTCCTACTGACGCTCATGGCTCGGGTCGGGATGGTGAGCGCTGAGACCTTGGCCCAGAAGCGCAAATACGCCATCGTCTTAGCCTTCGTGGCGGCGGCGGTGCTGACCCCACCCGACATCATCAGCCAGATCGGGCTGGCCTTGCCCATATTGCTGCTCTACGAGTTTTCCATTCTTGCCGTGAAGTGTATTGAGAAACGCCAGGACGATCCCGAGCCGGAACTGCCGGAGAGCGAATGAGTGCCGGGTGTGGACGCGTCTCTCCTGACCCCGTATAACCCCAGAAAGAAGGAACAGGACCAGACGTCCCATGCTCGACATCAAATGGATTCGTAAAAACCCCGAGGCCTTCGACGCCGCCATGAAGCGCCGGGGTATCTACGAGCCCGACAGTTTCGCCCTTTTAAAATTCGATTCCTCGCGCCGCGAGGTGCAGACCGCCCTGCAGGAGAAGCAGGGACTCCGCAACGATCTTTCCAAGGAGATCGGGGTTTTGAAGGGCAAGGGCGAGGAGGCTGAGGCCGAAAAATACATGGCCCAGGTGGCGGCGCTGAAAGACGAGATGCAGGCCCTGGAGGAGCAAGGACGGGATCAGGGCAAGGAACTCGACGCCCTTCTTGCCGGGCTGCCCAATATTCTGACTGAGGACGTTCCCGACGGCACCGACGAAAGCGCCAACAAGGTTGTGCGTAATGTGGGCGATCCACCGGCCTTCGACTTTACGCCTAAGGATCATGTGGAGGTAGGAAAAGGCCTGGGTGGTATGGATTTCGACACCGCGGCGAGAATGTCCGGGGCACGTTTTGTCTTGCTGTCGGGACCCCTGGCTCGGATGGAAAGGGCGCTGGCAGCTCTCATGCTCGATCTCCACACCACTGAGCACGGCTACATGGAAGTCAACCCACCCGCTCTTGTTCGTGACAGTGCTCTTTTCGGTACCGGCCAGCTACCAAAATTCTCCAAGGACCTTTTCCGTACGGAAGATGGTTATTGGCTGATCCCCACCGCTGAAGTGCCGCTTACCAATATTGTTGCCGGTCAAATCATCGAAGAAAACTGTTTACCGCACCGTTATACGGCCACGACATGGTGTTTCCGTTCCGAAGCAGGGGCGGCGGGTAAAGATACTAGTGGTATGATCCGTCAACATCAGTTTACCAAAGTGGAACTTGTTAGCGTCGTCCACCCCGATAAGTCAGAGGATGAACTCGAACGCATGACGAGCTGCGCTGAGAAGGTAATCAAAGAGCTCGGCCTGCCATACCGCGTAGTTATTCTTTGCTCCGGAGACACCGGATTCGGCGCTTGTAAAACGTACGATATTGAGGTCTGGCTGCCAGGCCAGGACACTTATCGCGAGATTTCAAGTTGTTCTAACTGTGGCGACTTCCAGGCTCGGCGCATGAAGGCACGATTCCGTCCTTCGGAAGGGAAGGGCACCGGTTTTGTACATACTCTCAACGGTTCAGGTGTCGCTGTAGGCCGCACGCTCATCGCTATCCTTGAAAACTATCAGCGCGCCGACGGTTCGGTAAAGGTTCCCAAGGCCCTGCGCCCCTACATGGGAGGGCTAGAAGTGGTCACTCCTGACATTTAAGGTGACGCTCAGTAATCCGAAGAAGGTATTCCCGTGAATCTAGAGGCAAAAAAAATCCGCCTCATCATGAAACTGCGGCGATCCTTGGTTACCGACACAAGGGTTTTATCGGCTATTGAGCGAACACCTCGGGAACTGTTCCTGCCCAAGGCTCTTCACGAGCGAGCCTATGAAGACCTGGCCTTACCCATCGACTGCGGCCAGACCATCAGTCAGCCTTTTGTGGTGGGGGTGATGACCCAAGCCCTGCAGGTGGAAGAGCGTATGCTGGTTCTCGAAATCGGCACCGGGTCGGGGTACCAATCCGCCATCCTTTCCCGGTTGTGCCGGCGGGTCTACACCATCGAGCGTTATAAACGGCTCATGGCGCAGGCAGAAAAACGATTCGCCGAGTTGAGCCTCACCAATATCACTACGAGGGTGGGAGATGGTTCCAAAGGCTGGCCGGAACAGGCTCCCATCGGACGCATTCTTGTCACCGCTGCTGCTGCCGACGTGCCCCCAGCTTTGGCCGATCAGCTAGATGAGGGAGGAATCATGGTGGTTCCTGTGGGCGAGGAATACGGTAACCAGCATGTTCTTCGTATTACCCGCACAGCAGCCGGTTTCGACCATGAAGAGCTTCTTCCCGTACGCTTCGTACCCTTGGTGGAAGGTGAGGCAGATTCTAGCGCCGATTGAAGACAAGCTCACCGGGATATAAACTCTGCTCATGCCGCGTCGTATTTCCGTCAGCCTTATTATTTCGTGTCTATGCGCCGCCTTGAGCGTGAACCTGACGGGATGCGAACGCTACATCTACGGCAAAGATCCCTATGGCCAGCACAAGGATATTACAAAAACACGGAAAGAAACTCAGTCTACAGCTACTCCCAGACCTATGACAATAACCGGCAAAAGTAAGGTGCTGGTTAAGCGAGGAGAGACCCTTTTCGGGATCTCTCGCAAATATAATGTTCCCCTTCGTGACCTAATTGAAGTCAATGGACTGAAGCCGCCATATACACTCTTGACCGGATCACGGATTTTCCTACCCAGAAACCGCATCCATGTCGTTGTGGCCGGAGATACACTGTACGGTATTTCGCGCCGACATAGCGTTGACATGAGCCTGTTGGCCCATATCAATCAGCTCGATCCACCCAAAATTATTCGTGTGGGTCAGAAGTTGCGCTTGCCCGCCACCATCACCAGTTTGCCATCAGGGGCGAAAAAAATCGTCCCTTCCCTTTCCAAAAGGAAAACGGGCTCTTCTCTCGCCCAGGCAAAAAAGAGAGGAGTATCTGAAGATGTTCCCAAGGAGTCCACATCCTATATGTCGCCGCCACCCCCTACCCTTAGTCGTTTCCACAGGCCTCTACGGGGTAAAATTATAGGTGTCTATGGTCCCAGCGAGGAGGGGCTCCATAACGACGGTATCAATATCCTGACAACCAGGGGTACCCCTGTAGAGGCAACGGAAAATGGCGTGGTAGTGTACGCTGGCAATGAATTACAGGGATTTGGCAACCTGTTGCTGATCAAGCACGCCAAAGGCTGGACATCGGCCTATGCCCATAACGATTCTGTTCTTGTAAAACGCGGCCAGAAGGTGAAACGGGGCCAGGTAGTTGCGCGTGCCGGGAGCACCGGAAACGTCTCAAAACCACAGCTCCATTTCGAGCTGCGGCGTGGCACCCGCGCCGTGGACCCAACCATGTATTTGTAGAAATCAGTCCAGCTTTTCTCCAGAGAACAGGCAGGGTTCTGGATGAACAGTCAGGCATGAGGTCAATTCTGCAGGATGGTTGCAAATACGCCACCTGTCGTTATAGTCCCGCGAACTCTTCAAACCTATCGTGGGGCCTTGTATGTTTATTTCTGACGCTTTTGCCCAGACTGTTGGTGCAGCGGAACCATCCATTTTTCAGATGTTTCTGCCGTTGATCCTTATTTTCGCAGTCTTTTATTTTCTTCTGATTCGCCCCCAACAGAAAAAGGCAAAGCAACATAACGAGATGCTTTCTGCCATCCGCCGCGGGGACCGTATAGTTACCGGTGGCGGCATCATCGGCACCGTGGCCAGGGTGAATGACAATGAATTGCTGGTTGATATTTCCGAGAACGTACGCGTGACCGTCATGCGAGGAACTGTGGCCGATGTTCTCACCAAGACCGAGCCGGTTGCCAACTCCGAGCCCGAGGAAAACACTGACAATCATCACTCAAAGGGTAAACGTAGCCGAAAACGCGACCGATCAAAAAAAAACGGCTAACTCCTTAAGGTCCCGTATCCCTCATGCTTAATTTCACCAAATGGAAGATTACCCTGATTGCGGTCTTCTGCGTGTTGGGTATTGCTTTCGCGCTTCCCAATTTCCTTGACCGTCAAATCACCGAGGAACTGCCCTCGTGGCTACCGCACCAGCAAGTCAACCTTGGGCTTGACCTTCAGGGTGGCTCCCATCTTTTGTTGGAAGTGGATGTGGATGCCGTGATCGCCGAGAGGCTGGAGTCACTTGTAGATTCCATTCGCAGCACCCTGCGTAAGGAGAAGATCGGGTATCGGGGACTCGGGACGACTGAAAAGGGCCTGGGCTTCACGCTTACGGATCCGGCTAGAGGCACAGAGGTTAGTACCATTATAAATGATCTCGAGTCCGGTCTTGATATTGAGCGGGGGGGGGACAAAGCATTCAGGGTTTCTTACGCCCCAAAGACCTTGCGTGAAATAGAAACCTCTACTATGTCGCAATCTATTGAAATCGTTCGCCGTCGTATTGATGAAACCGGCACTCGTGAGCCCACCATCCAGCGTCAGGGCACCGATCGTATCCTTATCCAGCTTCCCGGCGTAAAAAACCCCGAGCACATTAAAAACCTTCTGGGGCGCACAGCAAAGTTGACATTACATCTTCTGGATAAGAAAGCCCCGGCCATGATCAAGGATAACAAGGCCCCGGTTGGCGCCATGATTGTACCCTCGGGCGATCCTTCCAGTGTCGAACCTTTCTTCGTTGTTCGGAAACGCGTCATGGTCAGTGGCAACCGGCTCAAGGATGCCCAAGCAAGTTATGATTCAACCGCCGGACGCTGGATTGTGAATTTCAAGTTCGATTCTGTTGGCTCCAAAAAATTCGGCAAGGTCACTACTGGAAACGTCAGCAAACGGCTGGCCATCATTCTTGATGGAAAGGTGGTCAGCGCACCAGTAATCAGGGAGCCCATACTGGGTGGCAGTGGCCAGATATCCGGCAGCTTCACCGCACAGCAGGTTAATGACCTCGCGCTCTTACTGCGTGCTGGCGCACTTCCCGCGCCCCTGACCATCCTTGAGGAACGCAGCGTCGGCCCCAGCCTCGGCGTCGATTCCATCGCTGCCGGCAAGATCGCCTGCATCATCGGACTTGCTGCTGTGGTCATCTTCATGGTCTTGGGGTACGGACTGTTCGGCGTCATGGCCGATGTGGCCCTGGGGATTAACCTAGCCATGATCTTCGGCGCGCTGTCTCTATTGCAGGCGACTCTGACCCTGCCCGGCATCGCCGGTATTGTCCTGACCGTGGGTATGGCCGTGGACGCCAATGTTTTGATTTTCGAACATATCCGTGAGGAAGTTTGGCGCGAAAGGACTCCATTCAATGCCATTGAAGCTGGTTACAAGCGGGCGCTGACCACCATTATCGACGCTAACGTTACCACACTGATCGCGGCCTTGTTTCTGTTCGAGTTCGGTTCAGGTCCCATCAAGGGCTTTGCCGTCACTCTATCCATTGGCATTGTCACCTCAATGTTTACGGCCATCATGGTTACACGTCTTATGGTGGTGGCGTGGTTGCGCCGGTGCCGTCCGCAAACACTGCCGGTCTAGGGCCAAAGCGCAATGAGACTTATCAAACTCGTCCCCGCAGATACCCATTTCAACTTCACTGGGAAACGTATCGCCGCTTTTTTCTTGTCAGCAGTTATCGTTCTTCTATCCGTCTTTTTCCTTACTGTCCGTGGCCTCAATTTCGGCATCGATTTCCGAGGAGGAATTATGATCGATGTGAAGTTCGAACAGGCTCCGGATATTATTTCTCTGCGTAATCAGCTTGATGAGTTGAATCTTGGCGAAGTAGAAATCCAGGAATTTGGCGAGCCAGAGAACCTTCTTATCCGCGTCCAGCGCCAGGAAGGGGATGAAAAAGCGCAGCTTCTGGCTATTACCGCCGTCAAGGGGATGCTGGGAGAGGGGCCAGACTATCGCCGCACCGAATTTGTCGGTCCCAAAGTGGGCTCTGAGCTAATCGAGGCGGGAATATTGGCAGTCTGCATGTCGCTTCTGGCGATCATGATTTACATTTGGTTCCGTTTCGAGTGGCAGTTCGGCATTGGTGCAATAGCGGCGCTTACGCATGACGTCGTTACTACTATTGGTCTGTTTGCTATCCTTCAGCTTGAATTCAATCTTTCCACCATCGCCGCTATCCTTACCATCGCTGGCTACTCCATTAACGACACAGTGGTGGTCTATGACCGGGTGCGTGAAAACCTGCGCAAATTCAAGAAAATGGCACTGCCAGACCTTCTTAACCAGAGCATCAACCAGACCTTGGCTCGCACCACCATGACCAGCGCTACCACGTTATTGGCGCTTCTGGCTCTTTATTTCTTCGGTGGCGAAGTGATCCACGACTTTGTTTTTGCCATGATCTGGGGGGTTTTTGTGGGCACCTATTCCTCCATATTTATCGCCGCGCCGTTGCTTATAAAGCTGAGACTGCGTCGTGATTCTGGAGGGGAGGGAGAAGCAGAAAATAGCCTGCCCTAGGGCCTTGGCCCTTTAGTCTGCGCGAAGTTTAGCCAGAATCACACCCGCAGTAATGGATTCCAGAAAAACGGCAATGGTCCAACAGCCGACCAAAGTCAGGGGAATCGGCATGAAAACATAGAAGCCGATTATGATCCCTGTGAGCAGAGTAGCCACTAGGGAGCCGTAGCGCACACCTTCCATAAGGCCTTTGCCCTCATATCCCTTGTCGAAAATAAGACAGAAAGCTCCCACGAAGATGGCGCCGGACAGCCCAAGCCATCCCGGCCTATCCCACCATTCGTCCATAGGCCGCCAGAGATTTAGATCTGCATTAGCCTCATATAGGCCGGCAAGAATTCTCATGTGAATAAGGTATTCGAGAACTCCGAAAACGATGAAAACGGCAATAAATGAGGTGGTGAATCTGCGCACATTCATGACACTCTCCTTTCTGTCCTACATCTCCGGGGATGTATGCCTGAAAATCATTGTAGCCCGCCCGCTGAAATAGGGGCAAAAAAGGAATCGGAGCCCCCCGAACTTCAGGGGACCCCGAGAGAAAAGTTTTTGCTTTTGATATGCGGTTAGCAGACTAGATGTTCTGAGCCGATACCATGGCCAGAAGCATGGGGACAGAAAGCAGGGTATTGGTCCGCGATAACAACATGGCGGTGCGCGCCGCGGCGGCTTTTGTGTCGGCATCTACTTCCACAATGCCCAGTGCCTTTTTTTGGTTAGGCCAGATCACGAACCATACGTTAAACCACATTATCAGTCCCAGCCACATGCCGATACCGATCACCACGGTATCGGGTCCACCATTCAGCATCAGGGCATCGATCAGAACACCTTGAAGCATGGCAAGGGAGAGGCCGAAGACGATGGTGCCCATCGCTCCCCAGCGAAACCAGAAAAGGGCTGCGGGGGCGATTACTTTGCTGATGGCCGGTTTTTGGTCATCAGGAATATTGGGCATGTTGGGGATTTGCACGAAATTGAAATACCACAACAGGCCGACCCACATGACACCGCTGATCACATGCAGCCAGCGTATAATGACCTTCCACTGGAAGAGATCCACGGCCGATGAATAGCCGGTGGATGCCACTACATATGCCATAACGAGAGTGAGTACAAGGCCGAGAATTACCGTCATACACAGGGATTCAAGCGGTTGCTTCATAGCTGTTTCCTTCGTTGAATAGCTTTTGAGGCGCCTCTGCCAGAAAGGAGCCTGACCAGATAAGAACGATTTTAATTACTAAATGAAGTGGTTTCAACGCTTATACATTCTAGTCTTATTGCTACCTTTTCGTACTAGCCAACCGCTGCCAATCACGTGAATGGAGCTTAATTCCATCATGCCCGTTTCTTGCGCCGGGGCTTGCTCCTGACAATGGGCGCGAGATACTGTCCGGTATAGCTTGTCGCCACCTCCGCCACGTCCTCGGGCGTGCCCTCGGCAACGAGACGCCCGCCCTTGTCGCCACCCTCTGGCCCGAGGTCGATGATCCAGTCGGCGGTCTTGATGACCTCCAGATTATGCTCGATCACCACCACCGAATTGCCCTGGTCCACCAGCGCCTGAAGCACTTCCAACAATTTACGTACATCTTCGTAATGAAGGCCGGTGGTGGGCTCGTCGAGGATATACATGGTGCGGCCAGTGGCCCGCTTAGAGAGCTCCTTGGCCAGTTTCACGCGCTGCGCCTCTCCACCTGACAGGGTAGTGGCGGCCTGACCCACGTGGATGTAGTCGAGACCCACCTTATGCAGGGTATCGAGCTTGTTGCGGATGGCCGGAACAGCCTTGAAGAAGGCCGCCCCTTCTTCAACTGTCATATCAAGAACATCTGCTATTGATTTATCTTTAAATTTAATTTCAAGAGTCTCCCTATTGTAGCGGCGGCCCTTGCATTCATCACACCGCACATAGACGTCTGGCAAGAAGTGCATCTCGATCTTGATCATACCGTCGCCTTGGCAGACCTCGCAGCGTCCTCCCTTCACGTTGAATGAAAAGCGCCCTGGTTTGTAACCACGGGCCTTGGCCTCGGGCAACCCGGAAAACCATTCACGGATGGGGGTGAAGGCCCCGGTGTAGGTGGCGGGGTTAGAGCGAGGCGTACGGCCGATGGGTGATTGATCGATATCCAAGATCTTGTCGATGAATGCAGTACCATCAATACGGTCGTAATCACCGGCATGTTCCCGCGCGTTAAAAATACGCCGCGCTAAGGCCTTATACAGAGTTTCGATAATCAGCGATGATTTGCCGCTGCCAGAGACCCCGGTGACACAGACGAAACAACCCAGAGGGATGGTCACGTCAAGGCTTTGCAGGTTATTGGTGCATGCGCCATAAACGGTGATGGCTTGTCCTAACTTTCCTGGACGGCACGAATCGGGAATGGGGATAAAGCGTTCCCCAGTCAAATACAGCGCGGTGAGGCTTTCCTTGCAAGCCATCACCTCCTGCGGCGTGCCCGTGGCCACCACCTCGCCACCGTGTATGCCTGCGCCAGGCCCCATATCTATGAGCGTATCGGCAGAGAGAATGGCCTCTTGGTCATGCTCAACCACTATTACTGAATTTCCGAGATTGCGTAGCCGGATCAAGGTGTCAAGAAGGCGCCGGTTGTCACGCTGATGGAGGCCAATAGAAGGCTCGTCCAGCACGTAAAGCACACCGGTGAGCCCTGATCCAATCTGCGATGCCAGACGGATACGCTGGGATTCACCCCCTGAGAGGGTACGTGAAGCCCGCGACAAGGTCAGGTATTCCAGCCCTACATTGTTCAGGAATCCGAGTCTTTCATTGAGTTCGCGGAGGATACGCCGGGCAATCTCGCGGTGTTTAGGAGTGAGTTTTGTCCCCAGCCCTGAAAACCACTCCACCGCCTCAGAAACAGACATGTGGGTCACTTCAGAAATGTCCAGTCCTTCGATCTTTACGGCCAAGGCTTCCGGCTTGAGGCGTTTGCCGCCACAAGACCCGCAGGGATAGTCGCTCATAAAACGCAAGAATTCCTCACGCAGCCATGAATCGCTCTTGCACATGCGTTTTTTCATATTGGGGATCACCCCGTCGAAGGGGTTTGTGACAGAGTAGCTCTTAAACCCATCCTCGTAGTCCATAGTCACCGCCTCTTCACCCGAGCCATGAAGGATGATATGACGGACGGATTCCGACAGATCGCGCCAAGGGGTGTCAGTGCTGAAGCCGTAGTGACGGGCTAGACCATCTAATGTCTGGGCATAATGTCGAGTAGGAGCATTGGCCCAAGGCCGCACGGCCCCTTCGCGCAGGGAAAGGCGCTCATCACAGACGATGAGCTCGGGATCGAACATGCGCTGCACCCCAAGCCCGTCGCACTCTGGGCAGGCGCCGTAAGGATTGTTGAAGGAGAACAGCCGCGGTTCGATCTCGTCTATGGTGAACCCTGATACAGGGCAGGCAAAACGGGCAGAAAAAGTGATCTTTTCTCCACTATCGGCGTTTTCACAAAATACCAGCCCGTTGGAGAGCCCCAAGGCAGTCTCTAGACTGTCAGCGAGCCTAGTTTCCAAGTCGTCGCGCATGACAAGACGATCCACCACGGCCTCGAGGTCATGCTTGACCTTCTTGTCGAGCGCCGGCACCTCGTCAATATCATACATCTCGCCATCAACCTTAACCCTCTGAAAACCACGTTTCTGGAGGTCTTTGAGTTCTTTCCGGTATTCCCCCTTGCGCCCTCGCACCACCGGTGCCAACAGGTAGATGCGTGTGCCTTCAGGCAAAGCCATGATGCCATCTACCATCTGAGATACGGTCTGGGATTTGATGGGAAGCCCGGTAGCCGGCGAATAGGGCACACCAACCCTGGCAAACAGCAGGCGAAGGTAATCGTAGATCTCCGTTACTGTACCCACGGTGGAGCGGGGATTGCGCGAGGTGGTCTTCTGTTCGATGGAAATAGCCGGGGACAAGCCCTCTATGGAATCCACATCAGGCTTCTGCATCAGCTCAAGAAACTGGCGGGCGTAGGCTGACAAGCTCTCCACATAGCGGCGCTGTCCCTCAGCGTAGATAGTATCGAAGGCCAGTGACGACTTACCGGAGCCAGACAGCCCCGTAATCACCACCAGCCTGTCGCGGGGTATGTCTACATGGATGTTTTTGAGGTTATGTTCGCGGGCGCCACTCACACGGATAAAATGGCCGTCCGCGGACCTTCCCGATATTTTGACAGGACGGGCCTTGGTGTTACTAGCTACTTTGGAAACGGTACTTTTTTTCGTACCTTTTTTCGTGGCCATAAGGAGATTTACAACTATTCTTCAGAGGCAAGATAAACCTCCACTATAGGCATTTCAGGGGGGCAAAGGCGAGCCTTCAAGGAGTGTTAGAAGATAAATTGTTCTATCCATGCAAAGGCAGTGGCTAAAGAGTTTCCTTTGCGTGTAGAGTGCGGATTATCCTCTCCACCCAACCGTCATAAAGGTCAAGCGTAAAGTGAGTTATTGATGTCAGGCAGTGTGAACAAAGTCATCCTCGTGGGTAATCTGGGTCGTGATCCTGAAATACGAACCACGCAGAACAGCAACCGAATGGCTAACCTTTCTGTTGCTACCTCAGAAAGATGGTTTGACAAACAGGCTAACGAGCGACGTGAGAAAACCGAATGGCACCGGGTGGTAATCTTCGACGAAAAGCTCATAGACGTAGCGGAGCAATATCTGCGGAAGGGCAGTAAGATCTACCTTGAAGGACAGCTTCAAACCCGTAAATGGACTGATCAGAGTGGTGTCGATAAATATTCTACCGAGGTTGTCCTGCAACGCTTTCGTGGGGTTCTGACCATGCTAGATTCTAAAGGCGCTACCGGCGGCGCCTCTGGAAGCGATATGAGCGGTGACGTGGGTGACAGCGGTGATAAATCCAGTGGTGCTGATCCTTCTCCAGATCTTGACGACGACATCCCTTTTTAGGAACGCCGCAAGGTCATATTTCCTACTTTTTTAAAGAATCCAAAAAGGGCCTGAACCGGGGCAAAAAATGCCCAAAAAAAGTCCCCGATATTGGCCCTGATTCCGTTGTTCCTGGTGGTAAAACCTGCTAGATTGGAGGGCCTCGTGGGAAGGGCCGGCATTGTCGTCGGCCTTTTTTACTATCGTGTTGTTTTTATTTACGAAATTACGTGACTCTCAGCCAAACTACAGACCAGCCAGACAGCGTTCCGGTCATCATCGAAGAGGAGATGCGCCGGTCCTATCTCGATTACGCTATGAGTGTAATTGTTTCACGTGCCCTGCCTGATGTCAGGGACGGTCTAAAACCGGTTCACCGCCGTATTCTTCACGCCATGAAAGAAGGCGGATACGACCATAATAAGCCATTCCGCAAGTCGGCCCGCGTAGTGGGCGACGTGATGGGTAAGTATCATCCACACGGTGATCAGGCCATCTACGACGCCATGGTGCGTATGGCCCAGGGTTTTTCCATGCGCCTACCTTTACTGGAAGGCCAGGGAAATTTCGGCTCCATGGATGGCGATCGCGCGGCAGCCATGCGCTATACGGAAACGCGTCTAGCCTTGTCCGCCCATTCCCTGCTGGAAGACATTGACAAGGGCACGGTGGATTTCCAGCCCAATTACGATAATTCAGTAGAGGAGCCCTCAGTCCTTCCCGCCCAGTTTCCCAACCTTCTGGTCAACGGGGCAGGCGGCATCGCCGTAGGCATGGCAACTAATATACCTCCCCACAACCTAGGTGAGGTAATTGACGCCTGTTGCGCCTGTATTGATGATCCGGAGATTTCCATCGAAGACCTGATGATCCATGTTAAGGGACCTGATTTTCCCACCGGCGGCATCATCTTGGGACAGACGGGAACCCGCTCTGCGTTCCATACGGGCCGCGGTTCTGTCGTTCTCCGCGCCAAGACCGCAATTGAGGAAATTCGCAAGGACCGTGAGGCCATCATCGTTAGCGAAATACCCTATCAGGTCAACAAGTCACGGCTGGTAGAGCGAATCGCTGAAGTGGCGCGCGACAAGCTGGTGGAGGGAATCGCCGATCTGCGCGACGAATCCGATCGTCATGGCGTGCGAGTAGTAGTCGAAATTAAGCGCGATGCCGTTGCCGAAGTGGTGCTGAACCAGCTGTTCCGTCACACGCCGCTGCAAAGCAGTTTCGGGGTCAATATGCTGGCTCTTAACGGTGGCCGTCCAATGATGATGAACCTCAAGGAGGCCCTTGTGGCCTTCATTGAGTTCCGTGAAGAGGTTATCACCAGGCGCATCATTTTTGAACTTGAGAAGGCTCGCAAACGCGCTCACATACTAGTGGGACTAGCTCTAGCGGTAGCCAATCTCGACGCCATGATTGAGCTCATCCGCAAAGCTAAAGATCCCGCCGTAGCCAAAGAAAAGATACTGGAATGCGCCTGGCCGGCCGAAGAGATTGCTCCCCTGATTGCTCTTATTGACGAGCCGGACCGCACTGTGGACAAGAAAGGCAATTACCTACTTTCAGGATCCCAAGCCAAGGCCATCCTCGACTTGCGCCTGCACCGCCTAACTGGATTGGAACGGAACAAGATCGCCGAGGAACTGAAAGAAGTGGTGGACCAGATATCATGCCACCTCGATGTTCTAAGTTCCCGTGATCTTTTGCTGAAGATTCTCCGCGATGAACTGATGGAAATCCGCACCACTTTCGGAAATGACCGCCGCACCACCATCGAGGAAATTGAATACGAACAGGATGATGAGGATCTAATTAAGTCCGAGGATATGGTAGTCACCGTCAGCCACAGTGGCTATGTGAAGCGGGTGCCGCTGTCGACATATCGCACGCAGCGCCGCGGTGGCAAGGGGCGGGCGGGCATGAGTACCCGAGAGGAGGATTTCGTCTCTCAGATTTTTGTGGTCAACACTCATACCCCGGTCCTGTTTTTCTCGTCGCGCGGCATGGTTTACAAGATGAAAGTTTACAAACTTCCTCAAGGAAGTCCCCAGTCCCGGGGCAAGGCCATGGTCAACCTTCTTCCCTTGTCTGAGGGCGAAACTATTTCCACTCTGATGCCATTGCCCGAAGACGAGGCAAGCTGGGACGACATGTTCATTATGTTTGCCACCGCCAGTGGTAACATCCGCCGCAATCGCCTTTCTGACTTCACCAATGTTATGGCTAACGGTAAAATCGCCATGAAGCTTAAGAAAGATGACCGCCTAATCGGGGTATCTACCTGTGGTGACGAAGAAAATGTTCTTCTGTCCACGCGGCTTGGCAAGAGTATCCGTTTCGCCGTTACCGATTGCCGTGTTTTTTCTGGCCGCAATTCGGCTGGTGTACGCGGCATCAGGCTCGGCAAGGGGGATGAGGTGATCAACATGAGTGTCCTTCATCATGCCGATTTTGAGATTGAGGAACGGGATGCTTACCTGCGCCACGCTAGTGCTCTGCGCCGCGACGAAAACAACGATGATGAAGCAGATACTGGAGAGGACCGCAAAAAATCAAACCATAAAGGCGTTGACCGCCGCCAAGAACCACGCGACGACCTGCCTGCCCTTTCCGAGACTCGGATCGCAGAATTAGCCGATGCGGAGGAATTTATCCTCACCGTTAGCGAAAAGGGATTCGGCAAACGCAGTTCCGCATTCGAATACCGGGTCATGAAGCGGGGTGGTCAGGGTGTGGCCAATATGGATCTAACGGAAAAAACCGGTGCTTCTGTCGTTGCCTCTTTCCCCGTAAGTGGTAACGACCACATCATGCTCGTTACTGATGGCGGCAAGCTAATACGCTGCCCAGTAGATGATATCCGTATTGCTGGCCGTAAGACCCAGGGTGTTACTCTATTCAAGGTGGCTGAAGATGAAAAAGTGGTCTCTGTGGCCTGGCTGGCAGAAATGACAGAAGATGACGGCGGTAACTGTAACGAGGAAAGCGAGACCGAAACTCCACCCCCAGAAGAAGCCATGGCGCATGAAGATGAGGTAGGGGGAGATGGTAAATCGTAGGACCCATACCGGCGTCTACCCAGGCACCTTCGATCCCTTGACCAACGGTCACCTCGATATCATCCAGCGCGCCCTACCAATCGTTGACCGACTGATCATCGCCGTCGCCGTCAATAAGGAAAAATCCCCCTTATTCGGTGTGAATGAACGTATTGATATGATTGAAACCGAGGTTGCCACCCTTAAATCCAATAATAAGTCAATGATTGTCAGGTCTTTCGAAGAACTGCTGGTGAATTTCGCATCTTCGGTGGGCGCCAATGTCATAATCAGGGGATTACGCGCCGTTTCTGATTTTGAATACGAGTTTCAAATGGCCGGCACCAATGCTCGGCTCGATCCCACCATTGAAACCGTCTTCCTAATGACCTCAGACCGGCACCAGTTTACCTCATCACAACTGGTCAAAGAGATTGCTGGTCTGGGTGGCGACATCTCAGAGTTTGTTCCCCCAAAAGTGGCAAAACGGATCAAAAAACAGTCTGGAAAGAATTCATTTTAAATATAAGAAGAGAGCGATAATATTTTGAAACTCAAATAT